>ERZ1035051.650-NODE-650-length-11421-cov-3.386768_pt1 | contig 11421 bp, 6 predicted proteins | sample MGYA00520586_ERZ1035051 | MGnify/ENA primary metagenome ERZ1035051 (study PRJEB33766, sample SAMN09781692) | gut metagenome | biome: gut microbiome | host: Homo sapiens | place: Madagascar | study: EMG produced TPA metagenomics assembly of the PRJNA485056 data set...
TTCGTGGGCGTGAGCAATATCGAGGCCAACGATGCGTGTGTATTCACCGACGCCAGTCTCGTACACTCGACCAACGAGGGTGTCGACGCTCCTTATTATGATATCATGACGGGTAGTGCCATCAAGATTGTGGCTCCCGCCAAGTCGATGGTCAAGAGCCTGTCGAGCACCGATGGTTACATCGGAAACGGCGACAGCAAGGACATCACCGTGACGCTTGCGGCCGGAGACGACCTCTACGCTGGTGAACTGACCAACTATCTCACGGTGCTGACCAACGATCCGAAACACGCCAGCAGCAACATCACATTGAAGGCCAACATTGTGGGCGACAACCTCAAGGCTGAGGCTGCGACCGACGTCAAGGCTGTCGACTTCGGCGATGTGTTCCGCACATCGGTGCAGAAGCGCCAGGTGTTGTTGAGCAACAACGGTAAGGATGTGCTGCACGTGAGCGGTGTGAGCGTGAAGAATGGCAAGTTTGGCGTGGCCGACGAGCTTAAGGAGGCATTCGATGTTCCAGCCGGACAGGGCAAGGATATCTCTGTCGTTCTGCCTACCGAAGAGAAGGGCGCCGTAGAGGATGCGCTTGTCATCGCATTGGCCGACGGCACGTCGCTCGAGGTGGCTCTCAAGGGTAATGTCATCGGCACACCGCTGTGGAGCGTTAACCCCGAAGCTATCGAGGAGGAGACTCCTTACGGCGTGAATGTCGTGAAGAACGACATCAAGGTGACCAACAATGGTGACGAGAACCTCACCTTCTCGGCCGTGCCCGCCACATGGTATCGTGCGCTCGATGTGGAAGAAGAGGCCGACTCGCAGGTCGACTATGTGTTCCATTCTAAGAGCGATGGCTTCGACGTTCCGTTCGAGTGGGTGGACATCACCTCCGACTACACGGAGCACATGCCTTACTCTTACTACATCGACAAGACCGACTTCAAGAAGGTCACATTGCCGTTCGAGTTCCCGTTCTACGGCAAGAAGTACAAGGAAATGTACATTTACAACACGGGCTTCGTATCGTTCGACGCCCCTGTGGAGGATTACAAGCAGTTCCCCGAGCCGCCGGCAAGCCTGCCAACAACAGAGACGTTCTACAGCAACATCATCTGTCCGTTCTGGGGTAACCACTCTATGAACACTCCGTCGACTGACGGTGTTTATTACAAGGCTAACGAGAACGACGTGGTCGTGTCGTACAAGAACTATGGCAACACCATGATGCAGGGCATGAACTTCCAGGTCATCCTGCGTAAGGACGGCTCGTTCAAGTTCCAATACGACCTCGACCCCAATGGCTTCCAGCTGGGTGTGTTCGGTCTGTGCGGTATCATGGACCACAGCGAGACGCGCGGTATCACACCGGCAGATATGTACATCAACGCTGGCAACGCACTCGAGTTCACTCCTTATAAGAACTATGTGCTGGCTCCGGGTAAGAGCGCAAGCCTGCCTATCGAACTGTTGGCTGATAAGTTGGCCGACGTTTACCAATACGAGCTTAACGTGAAGACCAACGCTCCCGCCAACGAGAGCGTGAAGATTCCTGTTACACTCAACATTACCGGCGCTCCTGAGCCCGTGTTCCCCGAAGTGGTGAACGTGGAACAGGTGGTCGACGAGAATCCGATGAACCCCGTCTACCATGAGTTTACGGTAGAGAACAAGGGCTCGAAGGCATTCACCATCGACGATGTGGCTTCCGAATTGTTCATGGCTTCCGATCCCGACGATCCTTGGGCAATGCCTGAGGCTTTGCTCGAGGTTTACACCAACGCCAACAATGGCGGTGGCGACTTCCCCGATGGACCAGACATTGGTCTTGACGCCAATGGCACCATGGCTTGGACGCGTTACAAGTCGGGCATGATGGAGCCGATCGTTGTGGGCAAGGAGCCCGTGAAGTTCCGCATCACGCTCTATAACACCTATGAGGTTCGCCAGAAGGATTATCCGCTTCTCTTCACCGTCAGCGGACTCGATGAGGAAACCCACGAGTCGCTCATCAAGGTGAATGTCACAGAGGCGCCTGCCCTTTCGTTCGACCAGGATATGCTGTATATCGAGAATGTGGCAAGCGATTACGCAGGCGAGGCTACCGTCAACATGAAGAATGAGGGCGGTTACAAGCTCAACTACACGTTGCGTCTCGATCCGTCGGGTCACGATGAGGTTTCCGACGAGTTTGGCGGCGACAACCCGTCACCGGCACTCAACGTCATCGCACATCCCACAACCGACCTCGCCAAGCAGTTTACCGAGGCTTGGGTGGCTCCCTTCAAGGGCAAGAGCATGCTCAAGGCGTTGGGTCTGAGAAAGGTGAAGGACGATCAGAAGTTCTTCTATGATGTGCCCGAGGGCTTGGAGGACAATGTGCTCTACTATCCGGTGCTCAATCCTGTAAGCAGCGCTATCGCTGCCCTGATGGGTACAGGTGCCAGCGCACTCGATGAGAACTTCTATGCCGCCACACGCTACGAGGCACCTGCTGAGGGCTTCAACCTGACGCATCTCTACTTTGTGGGCACAGTGGGCGACTTGGAGAATGTGGACATTGAGGCTTCCGTGATTCTCGGCAACGATGTCACGGCTACAGAGAAGACCATCGGTCATGGTAAGATTCATGTCGATGTCGAGGAGCCTCAGGCCAATGGCAGCTATCAAGGTGTGCCGCGCATGCTCAAGTTCGACAATCCGATCTATATCAATCCTGCCGACACGTTCTACGTGGTGCTGAAGTATCCCGCCGGCTTTAAGTCGTCGGCACTCATGGCTTCGAAGGACGGCGACATGGAAACCAACCGCTACATGGCTCACCTGAAGTCGCTGGGCGGATGGGTCGACATTGAGGCGCTCTACGATAACGTGCAGAACACAGGTGCCTTCGGTTACTTCATGACTTGCGTGGAGCATGAGAAGGGCGAGCCTTGGATCAAGTTGCTCAACGAGCAGAAGGAGGGAACGCTTGAGGCTGGCACATCAATGCCGCTGAAGTTCCATGTCAATGCCAAGAGCACTTACTTCGCCAAGGGCAACAAGGCCACACTTGTGGTGAAGAGCAACGACCCCGCAAACGCCGTCGTCAATTACCACATCTATCTCGACCGCAATGCGGCTCCGGCCATCGAGGCCCCCGAGGCTGTGGTGGCAGCAAGCCAAGGCAAGACCACTCAGGTGAAGGTCGTTGTGGCTGATCCTGAGGAAGAGGAGTTCACGGTTACCTTCTCCGACAACAAGGAGTATACCACGGTGGCTTCTTACAATGAGGCTGACGGTGTGACTTATGAGAATGGAACGTTCAATGTGCCTGAGGGCGAACAGCTCGAGGCTACGTTTGCCATTACTCCTGAGTATGGCTACGACAATGTGGGCAGTGGTGTGATTGCCATCAACGCCACCGATGCCAGCGGCAACGCTTCGACAGCCGACGTCAACTACAATGTGGTGTTCACCAACCGCGCACCCGAGTACATCGGACAGGAGGAGTTGACCTACGAGGTAGGACAGCAGTCGGGCGTCATCAGCTACATCACGCTCTTCAGCGATCCTGACGGCGACGACTTCACCTGCACCGCTTCTTCAAGCGATTCGAAGGTGGCAAGCGTCTTCGTCTCAGAGGATGGTCTTATCATCAACGCCAAGAAGGCTGGCACCACCGTGCTGACCCTCACGGCTACCGATGCCAACAACGGCGTGGCAAGTCATCAGGTCACAGTCAATGTGGTGCCTTCGACGGGCATTGCTGGCGTGACAGCCGACGGTGGCGACGTCACGATCGACGCTGACGAGAACGGCAATGTTGGTGTTGTGGTCAATGGCGATGTGGCCGAAGCCACCTTGCGTCTCTACAACAACGCAGGCCAGCTTGTCGCTCAGAAGACCGCCCGCAACCTGCACGCTGGCGATAAGGTGATCCTCGTGGCCAATGGCAGCGCAGGAGTTTATCACCTCAACGCTGTGCTCGACGGCAAGACGTCGAACGTGAAGTTTGCTGTGAAGTAAACCGTTCAATCTCTGGCGCGGCCCATTGCCGTGCCTAAGAGATTCGCGTAACAAGAGGGTGGAATGCCATTTGCGTCATTCCACCCTCTTTTCATATATCATTGATGGTTCCTCCTCTCAGAGCAGGCGGTGCTTTCTCTCCCAAAAGGTAATGGCTCCTCTCAGAGCAGGCGGTGCTTTCTCTTACAAATGCAAAGAGCTTCTCTTGGTTCAGGCGGTTCTTTCTTTTACAAATGGCGATATTCCCTCTCGCGGGGGACGGTTCTTCTACTCATCATCGAAGATTCTCTCTCTTCCTTCTCGCATGTCCTTGATGGATATTTATTCCATTGTCCAAATTTGATAGATGCCTCTATCCCTGCCTTCCCGCATGCGATGGATGGGTGCTTTTGTTCTTTCTCAAACACGAGTAATAGGCGTTTTCGTCTTTGGCTTTTCTGCCAACGCTTTTCTGTGTGCGTTCACCAATAGGTTTTCTTATCCGATTTTAGTTAATTTTTATATGTTATGAAAAAAAGATAGGCTAAATCGTAAAACATTCGGGATTTATTCATATATTTGCTGCGATTTAAGAAACGAAAAACTCTATTAACCTAATCTTTATTTATGAAATCACGTTTAGCTATTGTTGCCGGCTTGTTGTGTTTGGCTTTGCCCATGTTGGCAGATGACGACAGACCCACTCTGAACATTGACCTGCATTCACGTGTGAGTTTTATGAACGACCGCGTGGGCAATGAGATTCGCCATGACGCTTCGGGCTTCAAGGGCGATTACTTCTTCCTGATTGCCAATGGACAGGTGGACGACCATTTCTCTTACTCATGGAGACAACGCATCAACAAGAAGATCGACCGCAACGATATGTTCGACGCCACCGATTGGTTGTATGTTTCTTATCAGGCCGACCGTCATTGGGGCGTGGCAGCCGGTAAGCAGGTGGTGATGATAGGTGGCTACGAGTATGACCGTTCTCCCATCGATATTTATACATCTTCTGAGTTTTGGAACAACATTCCTTGCTTCCAGTTTGGCGCCAGCGCCTCTTACACCACAACCAATGGTAAGAATCGTTTTGCGTTTCAGGTGAGCCAAAGTCCGTTTCACATTCCCCAGCATCGCGACATGCTTGCCTACAATGCTTTTTGGGGAGGCAATTTCGGTTTCTTGAATACGCTTTATTCGCTCAATATGATAGAGTATTCGCCGAGCCACTTCATCTCTTACATGGCCTTGGGCCACAAATTGAATGTTGGCAACGCTTCGCTCGAACTCGACTTCATGAATCGCGCCGCCAGTGGCCAGACCTTTATGTTTAAGGATTGCTCGGTGATGGCGCGTGTTGACTATCGTGTGCTGCCTCAGTTGAGCCTTTATGGCAAGTTTACCTACGACGTGAACCGTGCCGAGAAGGAGGCCGACAAGTGTGTTTTGCCGGGCACGGAGCTTACCGCCATTGGCGGTGGCGTAGAGGCTTACCCATTGAAGGGCAAGTCGGATGTGCGCGTCAGCCTGAGCGTGGCTCATTCTGCGGGCACCAACTCGAACCCCGCGGGGACGATGTTGGACGACCAAACGACGGTGCGACTGGGTCTTGTGGCTAAGTTGCATGTGTTATCATGGAAAAAATAACCATTAAGCGAATATTGTTATGGCAAAGTTTAACAAGAATGGCAAAAAGCTTTTGCCAAGTGGCGTTTGGTGTTTAATCTGCGTTGTTGTGTTGTTCGGCTATTTGGGTTTCGTTATGGGCGTTCCCAACATGCTCAACACCATCATGAAGACAGCCCACGACCTCTTGCTCAACACCGTGTTCTACCTGATGAGTATCTGTGTGATTACGGGTGCCTTGGGCCGTGTGTTCGTAGAGTTTGGCTTGGTGGCCTTGCTCCAGCGCGCGCTCCGTCCCCTGATGGGTCCCATCTTCAACCTGCCGGGTGTGACGTCGCTGGGAGCCGTCATGACCTTCCTTTCCGATAACCCCGCCATCATTTCGCTTGCCAACGATAAGCGTTTTGCGAGCTATTTCAAGAAATACCAATTCATCTCACTTACCAACTTCGGTACCGCTTTCGGTATGGGCTTGCTTGTCATCGTGTTCATGGCGAGCCAGGGGTTCTATGCCGCGCCGCTCATCGGTTTGCTGGGCGCTTGCATTGGTTGCGTGTGCTCCACACGGCTCATGCAGCGTTTTGTGCTGAAGGCTTATCCCGAATATGCCGTTGAGGATGCCGTTTCGCCCGAGGAGATTGCCGAGGAGGAAGAAGAGGAAGACGAGAATCACAAGAAGACGGTGTTTATTCGCTTGCTCAACTCCATGCTCGACGGTGGCCGAAGTGGTGTGGAGGTGGGTCTGTCCATCATTCCCGGTGTGCTTATCATCTCTACCTGCGTGATGATCTTTACCTTCGGCCCTGCCGAGGACGGCACTTATTCGGGCATCGCTTACCAGGGCGTAGAGTTGTTGCCTTGGCTTGCCAACAAGATCGATTTCGTTTTTGAGTGGCTCTTTGGTTTCCACGATCCTCATCTTGTGGCGTTCCCCATCACGGCTCTCGGTGCGGTGGGCGCTTCCCTGAGCTTGATTCCTGGCTTCATCGCCCATGGTTGGATTGATGGCAACGCCATTGCCGTGTTTACCGCCATTGGTATGTGCTGGAGCGGATTCTTGAGCACCCATACCGCCATGCTCGACTCACTTGGCTATCGCGACCTGACTCCTAAGGCCATCACCGCGCATTTCATAGGCGGATTGGTTGCAGCCGTTGCAGCCCACTGGATGTTCTTCCTGTTCACGTTGGTGGCGTGATAGGGCAAGAAAAAGCATAAAATGACCAGGAAGTTTCCCATTCTTTATTCAAGAAAGATGGGAAACTTCCTGTTTTGTTTTTGCTGATGGTGTAGAACCTTCATAGGCATTACCCACATTCAATTCGCAAGGCTATGCCATGTAGCTAACATCCATTGTGCCGCTATCGCGCTACATCATTTCTCTTTTAAACCAAAGCTCAAATACACTATCAGCAAGGAATATACCATCTTTCTCAATGGCGATAATCTCTTTGTCAACCAAGCTTTTCTTTATACGGTCTATATTCGACTTACTACCCAATGGATATATTTCAGAAACCGCTTGAGTGGTAAATCCTGAATGTATGTCTTTGCACAAAAGACGAATGAAGTTGAGCTGATAGGTAGTGAGCCCCTCTGTCTGTTGTATAAAGAGACTGCTGTTTTGCTCCAACAGGGCCCTCAAGCCTTCTTCGAAACACTCCTCGCTTACCTCTTTCTCTGTTTCAGCCATAATGTTCCATGCAAGTTGCTGCACATAAGATGAGTAATTCTTTACCACTTGGCATATTCTGCCAGCATACTCTTCTGTTATCTTCTTGCCGTACTTCTCGAATCGAGAGCAGATGAAGGGAACCCAATATTCCGTAGGAATACACTTGAGATGCAGCATCTCCCCAAACTGATAAAAAGGCATACGACGATTTTGGAAAATATTTTCCATCAGATGCTTCTTACTGCCAAAGAAGCAATAAGACACATTTTGATGATGCTGCCAAACGCCGCGTAGACGTTTTTGTATGGTCAGCGAGTCTGTGAACTCGCCTATCTGCTGAAACTCATCAATACATACTACAAGGCGAACGCCTTGTTCCTTGGCAATACGTTCAGGAAGATTCAAAATTTCCTCAGGAGAATAATCTTTGGGCGTTATTCCCAATGATACAGAAAACTCAGAGTTGGGTTCTGGGCTAAATGAAATTTTTGGCGAGATTCTAACCAAGAAACGCTTGATGTTCTCCATTATTTGCTCCAAATGGTTGCCAGTGGACTTCATGATTGTTTCGGCAAATCGGTTATAGAAATCATATTCACTTCGGCAATCATAGATGTCCATGTAGACGATTTTTAGCATAGGGTCGTCAATCTCGGAAATCACCTTTTTTATAAGTGAGGTCTTACCCATGCGTCTTGGAGATATAAGAATAACATTAACGCCATTTTCAAAGTCGAGCTTGATACGCTTGGTTTCTTCAATTCGGTCTGTAAAGTTATTGCCACCGACCGACATGCCATATACAAAAGCTTTCTCCATAATCTTTACTCCTTTCTCAATTAGATCACAAAGGTAATGAAAAAGAACGTGGTTCACAAGGTTGTGGACCACAAAGTTGTGAACTTGATTGAAAAATCTCATGGCGAATCCCGAGAAGACATGGAATGATATCCTTGCAAAGGAGATGCAAAAAGCGCCACCAGGACCAAGTCTTTTCGATTAGGGGGGCTTAGTTTTGGAAAATAATCCCCGAAGTCCTATTTTACGGGGCTTCGGGGAGGATATTTATGCTCTTTGGAGTTTTACCGGACAGCTATGATATAGGAGGTAACGACAAATATGAAACGAACGTTGCACAACAGAAACCATCATCACCATCCTGCTCACTATCGGCGCAACGAGGCGCAAGCGCAGATAGTGGAAGCAAGCCGTGGGAACATGATTTCTTCTGCTATTCCATTTCCCCTGCGTCGATCCTCTTGATGACCTTGGCGGGGTTGCCTGCTGCGATGCAGTTTGAGGGAATGTCTTTCACCACCACGCTGCCCGCTCCGATGGTTACGTTGTCGCCGATGCTCACACCGGGCAGTATGGTTACGCTACCGCCCAACCAGCAGTTGTTGCCGATGGTCACGGGTTTGGCCCATTCCTGCCGCGAGTTTCGTTCAGTGGGGTCGGTGCTGTGGCATGCGGTGTAGATGCTCACGTTGGGACCGATGAAGCAGTTGTCGCCGATGGTTACCTTCGCCTCGTCGAGCACGGTGAAATTGAAGTTGGCAAAGAATCGCTTGCCCACCCGTATGTGTTTGCCGAAGTCGCAATGGAACGGTTGGTTGATAAACGTGTCCTCGTCGGCCTTTCCCAGGATCAGCCTAATCATCTTGTTGCGCTCAGCGTGATGGGTGGGTCGTATTTGGTTATACTCCCAACAGCGGTCGTGGCAGGCGTACAGTTCTTTCACGAGGTCGGCGTCGGGCGCGTTGTAAACCATCCCGGCCTGTTGTTTTTCGTATTCAGTCATCGTTTTCGTGCTTTTGTTGTATGGATGGCGCCCCCTTCGGGCCATTGTGGTTTGCTCCCTTATTGTGCAGAAGCCGCCATTCATCTGCAAAGGTATATGTTTTGCTGCAAAAAATCCTTGCGCCATTAGCCTTTTGTTGACTTTGGCTGGTCGGTGTTTTGCCCTGATTCTCGCCATTTGTGCTTGCAAAAGTCGGGGGCTCCCCTGTCGCCAGCGTTGGTGTGTAGCCGATGGCGAGCCATGGTTTCAGCGTCGTCGTTGGGTGCTCCAGGAATATGCGTGCAATCAAAATATTATACTTTTCCGGCATTTGAGGCCATTTTGTTCCGGAAGTTGAGGCTGTTTTGTTCCGGAAGTTGTGACCATTTTGTTCCGGCATTTGTGACCATTTTGTTCCTGCATTTGTGGAAAAACCGAAGTTGGGTTGGCGACGAGAGGTTGTGAAGGAACTTCGTCGCCCCTGTTTCTCTCACGGTTTTTTACTCCAAAATTCGTAACAAACTATATTGAAATCTACACGCTTGTTTTCCACGACGCAAAGATTTGCCGCAAATACGCGATTCTTGGCGTGTTTTTGTAATACGTTGAAAACCAATGTTTTATGTTTATAGTTCCATATTCAGCACTCCGTATTTTGCATTCCGTCTTGCCGTTAGGCATCTTTCGTGTTGCGAAACATGCCTAACGGCAAGATGAAAGACGGTCTTTCGTGTTGCGGTTTGGCGTCTTTCGCAACTCGATACATGCCTAACGGTAACCGCATGGCTCATTTGGGCCGCTCCTGTTCTGTAAAAACGACGTTTTCGCTCTCTGGTTCACCCAAAATCTCGACACAACTTTTTGGCAATAAAACATAACAATCCGTCCCTGGCGCTTATGAGAGATAAAAAGAACCCCGACTGTCTGTCGGGGCTCTGCGCTTCAACTTTTATGCTCGGAAAAGTACTGAGCAAAACAACTATTGCTTATTCCTCAGCTCTTCTATCAAGTCGTTAACGATATATGTATCGCTCGTAAGATGCAACTCCAATTCTTTGTCGTGTAGCATACGTCAGAATCCTGTGTATACGTCACGAATCCTATGGCATGCGTCATGAAATCCTATGGCTTCTCCCTTGGAATAGAAAGACAAAGAACCGGCAATGTGTTTTGTGAGACACGTTGCCGGTTCAGGTTGTAAAATATATAGTTTCTTTTTAGAAGCTGTATCCAAGACGGAAATAAACTCCGTTGAGCTTGCTCTTGCCACCGTCGAAAACGTCGGTAAGTCCGAACTCATAGCCAACCTTCAGAGAGAAGTCCTTGTAGGTTGCCTTTGCGCCAGCCTGCCAGCCCATAGAGAAAGTCTTTTCTCCTTCAGCATCGTCTTTTACAACCATCAAGTCAGCGTAAGGACCTGTGAGGATACCTAATTTGAAGTCGTTGTTCTTCAGGAAGTTCCAGCCAGCGTTTGCGTCAATCTGAATGAAGCCCGGATCCCAGTCCTTGCATCCCTTTGTTGTGTAGGCAGCACCTACGCTCCAGTCGAAAGCGTTGCAGATAGGTGCGGTGTAGTCGACACCTACGTTCAGAAACTTAGCCTCAGAGTCAGGACTTGTGCCGTCTGTGCTCATGCTGGAAATATTAGCACCATACCATACGGTAAAATTCTTCTGTGCACTTGCAGACATGACCACCATTGTGAGGAATGCTGCCAAAAATAAAATTCGTCTCATTGTTTTTTGTTGTTTTAAGTTAAAGATTAAAATGTTACTGATGCAAATTTATGAATAAATTCTTATCCCCACAACACGACTTTTGGACGATTGGGCTCAAACGGATTGTGCGACGCCACAAACGGTTGAAATTAGTGTTTAAGTGTTTCTTATAACGGCAATCAGCTAATTATAGATTAACCTTAATTCCGCAACACTATTGTAAATTAAACCTTTTAAGTACCTGAGCAACAAAAAGTTCTTGCTTTGGCAAGCGGCAGAGCCGGTTACTTGAACAAGTCAAGCGGCAGAGCCGAGCGCCCAGGATTTTGCCATGTCGAAGAATTCACTTATCTTAGTGTTGCAAAAATAAACAAGCAAAACTCTGATATGACATGGCGAAGAAACAAATAATTCAGTAATGAGAGGACGTGTACACGCAAAAAGGACGTTGAAGGGCTTAGTTGCGGATTTGAGGATATATATTGGAGTTTCTGATTTAGGCAGGGTGGGCTTTGCTATGCATTATTGGCTTCACCTCAGCAATTCAAGCATGCTTGATTGCATTCGGTTTGAACGGGCTGAAAGCCCAATGAGCGCATAGCCCAGGGCAAGCGAAGCGACACCCTGGG
>ERZ1035051.654-NODE-654-length-11304-cov-5.228287_pt1 | contig 11304 bp, 10 predicted proteins | sample MGYA00520586_ERZ1035051 | MGnify/ENA primary metagenome ERZ1035051 (study PRJEB33766, sample SAMN09781692) | gut metagenome | biome: gut microbiome | host: Homo sapiens | place: Madagascar | study: EMG produced TPA metagenomics assembly of the PRJNA485056 data set...
GTAATGAGGCTGGAGGTATGTTATGGCTACGAATTTGATGAATGTTTTTAAGAATATAGATTTAAAAAATGCAGGTAAATCAGCGGCAGATGTTGTGTCATTGGCATTTAAGCCAAATAAAAAAACGGGTGCGAAAATTGCAAGAGCCGTATTGAGTGATGGAACAACATTGATTAAAAGTGTAACAGCATCAGGAGTGGTTTCAGAAACCATTCACAAATTGCCAGAGATAGCAACGGTAGCACAAAGAAATGAAGTTATTAAGGATTTGGCAAAACAAAAAATAAATCAAGACACGATAGCTGCAATGCTGGATGTATCTCAATCAACGGTTTCAAATGTATTGAGGAAAAAATAATTATAGTAACATTTGGGGGAGTTACCATGAAAAGAAAGAATATAAGTGAGTTTTATTATGGGAAAAAGAGTTGACGTTGAGACTTTTGCTGTTTCACAATATGCAATTAGGAATTATATGCATTCGAAAATTGGAAATGACTATATGCATGAAGCAAGAGTTTTAGTATCTTCTATGGGAAAAACTAAGTACAATAGTATTTTGAAGGTGATTCCGAGAATAGAAACAAATAACTCATCGATTAACATAATCGGTGATGCACACTTTGAACGCGATTTTTATGGATAATATACTAACGAGTATCAGACATTTGCGTTTATTAATGATACCCTTTTGATTAGAGGTGAGAATAGATGGGGAAATCCCATTGAAATTGACATAACGAGTGTATGAAAACTGATGTGTATAATATGTTAAAATAAATTTAATTGTAATTATAAATATGATTATAATAACTTGAAGAGGATAGAAATATGAAATGTGAGTCAACAGATTTAGAAATTGAAACGATCGTTAATAGAATAAAAAACGGTGATATGGATTTACAGCCGGATTTTCAGAGAGGTGAGATATGGACACCACAAAAAAAACAAAAGCTTATTGATTCAATATTACGTGGGTGGAAAATTCCACCAATACATGTAATACATAATGCACAATCTATAGATGAAGTGCTAGATGGTCAGCAGAGACTTGCAGCAATACGTGATTTTTATGACAATATTATTTGTGTTGATGGATCAGTGTTACCAAAAGACCAGGATATATCGGATTTAGATGGAATGCATTATAGAGATCTTCCGTTAAAATGGCAAAGGCAGTTTAGACAGTATAGCGTTGTAATTATAAGATTAACAGAGTATAAACCGGAAGAACCAGCGGAATTATTCTATAGATTAAATCAACCTACTGCATTAACATCCGCAGAGCAAAGAAATGCATATATTGGTGCTACTAGAGATCAAGTGAAAGAATTATCAAATAAATTTGTCGCATTAGGGGCAGATAAGGAAACCATAGGTTTTTCAAATTCGCGATTGGCATATGACGAGATAATATCAAAATTCTGTTTTGCTGTTGAAGCACATACACTAAAGAAAAAAATAACATCTAATGATATATCGTTCCAATATCGTCAGGCTGTGCCGTTTTCGGATGAATGTATCGAGATTGTTGATGAAACTTTGACAAAATTTATGAAATGTGTTTTAGGATGGGAAGATTTTAAGTTCTCATTTAATAAAGCAACGATATTTAGTTGGTTTGTATATATTCGTAGAAATCTAGATTTGGAAACAATTGATTTGCAAAATACTATTAGCTATATGGAGTTTTGTAGAGCTTATATAAAAGGAAAGTATAAAAAAGTTGATAATAAATATATAAAGACATTCTCAAGTCTACAAAAAAAAGTTCCATTCTTTGAAGTTATGCTAAATACATTTAATCAGAGAACTAGCATGGGAAGTACAGATGCTCTTTCAATTATATATAGAGATATCATTATTACACTTTTTAAAGATATGATGTGGAATGAAAAGTCTGCATTATTACAGTATACAATGGATACATTTGTTGAATTGGAAAATTTTAATTATACTCTTGAGGAAATTGTTGAGAAGTATAATTGGGGAGAACATTTTTAAATGAGAAAAGCAAAAGAAACAGACTATTGGGATAAAGTTTATAAAAGGAAATATAGTAGTAATTTATTAAGTGTAGAACTTAACGGGCTAAATAATTTACAAGAGATATCTTTTTCGAATGGCATAACGGCAATATGCGGTTTAAATGGAGCGGGAAAAAGTACTATTATAGCGGCTGTAAAAGATTTATTAGGATTAAATTTAAGTGAAAGTGATCGACATAAATTGAAGTCCGCTACAGTTAATGGACAAGTTGAATGTGATAATAAGAAGATTGATTGCTCAAATTGTAATGGTAAGCGCTTGTGCGATGCAGGATACGATTTGGATAACATTAAATACTTGGATTGTGATGAGAATATCCAAATTCAAGAATTTAATATAGGACAAGCTAATTTTGAAGAATTACTTGAACAAAATGAGGAATATGAATTATTGCCAGAACAGATAGATGATATTTGTTATCTGACTGGGAAAAGATATCAATCATGTAAAATATGGGAATTTGAAGATATTGAAGAAATCGGAACAGTGCCGTTTTTTAAGGTTTCTATTGATGAAATGGAATACGATTCACGTAGCATGGGGCGAGGTGAACATTTTCTTTTTTATCTCTTTTGGTACATAAATAAATGTAATTCGGGAACAATTGTTATTATTGAAGAACCAGAAACATATATAAGTATATGTTCTCAAATTCATTTTTCAAATTATTTGGGAAAACAAATAGCTGAAAAAGGAATTCAGGTAATTGTTACAACACATTCGCCTTTTTTGTTGGAACATATAAGAAATAGTAATATAAGAATAGTAAGTAGAATGGGAAATATAGCTATGATTACTAAACCTGATGATGATATGATGGCTGAAGATATATTAGGTATTGCACAAAGTTATGCGGGAACACTATTTGTTGAGGATAGGGTAGCATATGATTATTTATCAATTATTTTAGAAGATAAGGCTCCATATATTTTGAAAAAATATACGATTGATATAGCGGAAGGTGGAGAAAAATCTATAACTTGCCGGTTGGAATTTCCATCAAGTGATAAAATAAAATATAATTTTATAGGAATTTACGATGGAGATATGAGAGAACGATTAGATACATCAAATTTAAATTGGAAATGGTTATTTTTACCAGGAAATAAAGCACTAGAAGAATTGTTTAGAGAGTATTTGCATGTACCAGAAAATATTGAAAAATTTTGTGAAGTTGTAGGAAAAGAAAAGCAACAAATAATTACTATGTTAGCAACAATTGATGGAAATGATTATCATGATTGGTTTGAAGAGTTGAGAAAATTTTTAGGAATTGATGGTAAAATGTTGGTTAGGAATTTTTACCGAATAATGCGAGAAATGGATAAGAAAATTGAAGAATTTATTACAGAATTAAAGAAGAATATTGGATAGTAAATAGTTGTTTTTCTGTTATATATTGAATACTCTTGCCTTAAGAAAACATGATTACTGGGCGGTATGGACTTCGAGACCGGAATATTCAATGTGAAAGCCATAAGGATTTTGTTTGGCTGTAAAAATTTTAGACGAGGTATACAAAAATGCAAAATGAGATGAATATGAAGAATAAAACACACAAATGTGTACCAAGAAACAGCCAGATAAATCTCTCCGCCCAAGAGTTTAAATAATAAACAGAGCTCCATAAATGGCGTAAACAAGCCATTTATGGGGCTTTTTCTTTTTTCGTGATACCTATATGATACCTGTTTTGATAGTACCACAGATATTAATGAGTACTAAACAGAAGTGTCATAGGTATTTTCTATTATCACATTTCTTTTTATTTTCAAAAATTATCCTAATTATATGAAACACCAAAAACTGGTGCAAATTAGTGAAAATAAGTTTATTGATGTAATGTATGAGAACTAGAAACTTAAAGAAGAAAATACGACATTAAAGGAACTGTTGAAGAGGTTCTGGAGAGTGTGGAGAAGGTGATTAGAAAGTTACTAAAAACAAAATAAAACATCTGTTCGTGCAACAAAGTATTGACATTGACACACGAACAAAGTATCATAAATTTATGAAGCAGGAGGAACAAATAAGATGAGAAAATCAATTTCAATCAGTATAAGAGTGAGCGAAGAAGAATTAGATAAGTTTAAGGAAGCAGCAAGATTAGAAGCATATTCATCATATAGTGAGTTTATAAGAAGAACAGCATTAATAGAAGCAACCAGAATAATTAAAGAAAACAATGAAAGAGAGGATACCCATGAACATAATTAGTTTGTTTAGTGGATGTGGTGGATTAGATTTAGGATTTGAGAAAGCTGGATTTAATATTCCTGTTGCAAATGAGTTTGATAAAACAATATGGGCGACATTCAAAGCAAATCATCCTAATACTCATCTGATTGAAGGTGACATAAGGCAGGTAACAAAAGAAGATATCGAACAGTTTATAAATGGAGAAGTTGACGGAATTATCGGTGGTCCACCTTGTCAATCGTGGTCTGAGGCAGGTTCATTAAAGGGAATTAAAGATGCCAGAGGACAGTTGTTTTTTGATTATATTAGAATACTAAAGGAATTCCAACCTAAATTCTTTTTGGCAGAAAACGTAAGCGGAATGTTGGCAAACAGACATTCAGAAGCGGTGCAGAATATTCTAAATCTTTTTGATGATGCAGGATATGATGTGTCATTTACCCTTGTAAATGCAAAGGATTACGGAGTCGCAGAAGAAAGAAAGAGAGTATTCTATATAGGTTTCAGGAAGGATTTGAACATTGATTTTGGATTTCCTAAAGGTTCAACAAAGGATGATGATAAGAAAATCACTCTTCGTGATATTATATGGGATTTGCAAGATACAGCGGTTCCATCAGGAGAGAAGAATCATCATAATCCAGAAGCAATCAATAACAATGAATACTATACTGGAGCATATTCGCCAATATTTATGAGTCGTAACAGGGTAAAAGCATGGGATGAACAGGCATTTACAGTTCAGGCATCAGGAAGACAATGTCAGCTTCATCCACAGGCACCTAAAATGGTTAAAGTGGCACAGAATGATTGCAGATTTGTAGAAGGAAAAGAACATCTTTATCGTCGAATGACAGTTAGAGAGGTTGCCAGAGTACAGGGATTTCCGGATGATTTCAAATTTATATATGAGGATACTAATACAGCATATAAAATGATTGGTAATGCTGTTCCGGTTAATCTTGCATATGAAATAGCTGTTGCAATAAAGAAATACCTCGAAGGTAATGGTGCAGAGGTTGCTGTAGATAATGAGGTTATAGATGCAAAGGAGGTTAATGAGAAGAAAGTGAGTACAAAGAGTAATGATCAGGGAAGAGCATATGAATATGCGTGGATTAAAACACTTTATAAGGCATTGTGTGAAATGCGTAAAACAAAAATAGTTGATAATTCCAGCTTACATGCGAATGAAAAAGCATGGATGCTTATGGATGAGGAAATGCAGCAGACATTTATGATTTCTGCTGAAGCTGCAATTAATGAAGTACTTGAAATGGAACCAAGATTATCAGAAAACGATAATGACGAACTGACATTAGAGTTTCAAAAAGATGGAGCTGGCGTTAAAGGCGATGTAAGAGATATTGTTATTCGCAGAGACGATATTGAATGGGAAATAGGATTAAGTATCAAGCACAATCACGATGCAGTAAAACACAGCAGATTAAGTCATAAACTGGATTTTGGCAAAGAATGGTTTGATATACCTTGTAGTAACGAATATTGGAATGCAGTTAATCCAATATTTGATATGCTGAAAAGTGAAAAAGAAAATGGCTCACGATGGTCAGAAATAGTGCAGAAAGATGAAAATGTATATGTACCATTATTGCAGGCTTTTATGGATGAAGTTAATAAGGCATATAAAGAAGATAAGAATATGCCTGAAAAGATGATAGAATATCTTATAGGAAAAGAAGATTATTACAAGATAGTTAGTCATGACAGTAAACGACTTACATTGATTCATACTTTTAATATGCATGATACATTAAATAAGTCGAGTAAGGATAGGGTTTCGGAAATTGAAGTTCCTGTGGTTGAATTACCGACAAGACTGATTGACATTGGATTTAAGCCGAAAAGTAATAATACTGTAGAAATGATTTTAGACAATGGATGGCAGTTGAGTTTTAGAATCCATAGTGCAAGTACAAAGGTAGAACCAAGTTTAAAATTCGATGTGCAGTTTATAAGTATGCCTGTGTCAGTATGCACTATCAAATGTGTATGGAAATAAGGTGGTGTAAGTATTGAGAAAAATGCTGTTAAGCTTCAGACCGGATGTATATGAAAAAATAAAATCCAGTCAGAAGATATTTGAACACAGAAGAAATTTTCCAGATGAACCGATAATGGCATATATGTATGTTAGCTCACCGGTAAAAGCAATCATAGGTGTTGTATACTTGGGTAAAAGGCATTGTCTATCTGATTGGTTAGAAGATTATAAAGAAGATAGCAATGCTGTTACCCGAATAAAAGAATATATGGAAAAGTATCATTATAGATATGCAATGGAAATAGATAGATTTCAGGAAACATCACAGATATCATTAGATGACTTAAGAAAAAATGTTCCGGGATTTGTAGCACCGCAGATGTATATATATCTGGATGGCACAGAATTGTTGGAGTATATAGAGAGTAACTTAAAAATGACAGATTTGCAGGTAGAACATTCATTTGAAAAAATAGAGACTTGTCAGGTTTGTGTGCATTAACATTTATTGATAGGAGTTGAAGCATGGGATTTCCAACATTATTAGAATCTGAGTTACTTGCTGTCTCAAAAGCATTGGGAGACACAGAATTTGGATTTACAGGGACAGAAATAGGATTATTGCTTTCAGAGTGTGGCTTAAAAGATATTGATTCAAAAAATACAAAATATAAGAGATTATTTAATGCATTTTGTGAGCAGAGTAGAAAATATAATAGTACAAACTGCGTATATAAATTTATACAAGTATGTATGGAGCCAGCTAGAGGACTAAATACTCAATCTGCATATGAGAAGAGACGTTTTGAAGTAAATAGAGTATTGATGTTAAAAGGAATTGAAATAAGGGATGATGGCAACTTCTATAAAATTACTAAGGCTGAAAGTTTATCCGAAGTGGAAAGAAGAACAAGAGAACTGAAAAATAAATTATCATGTTATGGTGCACATCAAAGAGTTTTAATGTGCTGCAAAGAAGAGTTACTAGTAGATGATTATTTTCATGCGGTTCAGGAAGCAGTAAAAGGAATATGTGATAGGGTAAGAGAAATGAGTGGATTGTTAACAGATGGAAATGAACTTATTCAAACTGCTTTTTCTGTAAAAAATCCATATATTGTTTTAAACTCATTAAGGACAACTTCAGAACAGAACCAGCAAAATGGACTTAAAGAGATAATACTAGGATTAATTCATATGGTAAGAAATGTTACGGCTCATGAATTGAGAATTAGATGGGATATTGATGAAAATGATGCGATTGATATTTTGCAACAAGTTTCTTTTGTACATAAATATATGGATCAATGCATTACAGTTAGACATTTAGCATAATAAAGATATTAAAACATGTAATCAGAGATATATGATAAGGAGAAAGATGAGATTATGGATAATGTTTTGCAAATTGATAAGCAAATATTAAATTCAGATAAAATAATATGTAGACATATAAATAATTTGTGTAATTCGACGAGAGGAGAAATATCACAGGATATTCTATCACAATTAAGACATTTTGTTGAACATATTTTGTTGAAAATATATGCTAATGGTAATGATATTGAGGATACACAGGATAATGTTAAACAGGCTGTTAAATATGCAAAAAATCAAGAATGGTTGAGATATTTGTCTCGTTTTCATCATTTTTTGCAGGTATCTGTATCCCATAGGACTTTAGAGGAAGAAAATTCGGAGCGTTTAATGTTAAAATATTACGAATATCTTCTTAGGATAAAAACAATGTTACATGATAAGTATTCTCTTGATGTTTTGTATAACTTAGAGCAATTTCCAATTGAAACAGATGAGAGCTTAAATGAGTATTATCTAAAAATTGTTCAAAAGGTTGATGAATATAAAAAATCATCAAAAAATATGTATAAATATGATCGTTTTTACATTCAAAATATAAAACCATTTTTTTGTAATAATAAAATATATTATGAAGTAGCATTTATTCCGGCAAATGATAAGGCAAGTAAAACAGATAGAATAATTGCATTTACAGATAGGGAAATAACAGACTTTTATGCGGTAAAGTTAGCAATAGAAGATGATTATATAGAAATATTTGATAAATGTATGCCTATAAGGATTATTTTGGATTGGGAAGTAAGTATTCGACCATGTGAATTTAAAAATTTTAGTAAGATAATTAATAATCAACCCAAATCCATTGGAAAAGCAGAGGAGAGGGAACTAGTTAAGTATTTGACCGAGTCGGGAAGAAGCTTAGCAGAGATAGTTGTTTATTCAGATGAAAAATATAATGAAATCCGCAATCGAATTGTTCCAAATAGAGAGGGGTATCATTTTTTTGATTTATTGGATTTCTGTAGACAACTCATTAAAAATCAAGGTAAAGGTTACAATGTTTTAAGATATTTGTTACATCATATGAATAATAGAGTTATTAAAGAACAATATCATGAGAGTTATAAAAAGGATTATAAAACTGGAAGATGGGAATATTTGGGTGCTAATAATTGGCTCTCAAATTTATATTTAGCAAATGAGTGTTTACCTTTTGATACAATGCCGTTCTGTTCTGGATTGAAAAAACATGTACCAAATATATCAGATTTGTTAATAGCATTGGATGCAGCTGGACGTGAACATGAATTTATGGCTAGAGTTATAAAAAATAATACTGAACAGAAAGGGATGCTGTATACCCCATTAGAACAGAATGGAGAAAAGTATAAACTTGGTAATTTTGAAGATGTTGAAACTTTGAAAAAAATATATAATAAGAAGTTACCGCAAACTCAGAAACAGCAAGCACGTAAATTGATTATAGATAAAGGCTATATATTTATTGAGGCATACAGGGATGATACAGTATCTATAATTACAACGATTAAGAGATTAGCTCAAAGCGGTGTGAGTAATTATTCCAATACTGTAAAACATTGGATTGAAAATAGTGATTATAATATATCGGAAGAGAAGAAAAAAGCATTGGAGACAATGTTTGCTAAATCGCATGTATCGGTAATATATGGGGCAGCAGGAACAGGGAAGACTACATTTATTAATTACATTTCCAATTTTTTTAAAGAGTATTCGAAATTGTATTTGGCGTATACGAATCCAGCAGTGAACAATTTGAAGAGAAAGGTCGCTGCAACCTCAGATTGCGAATTTATGACAATTTCAAAGTTTAACAATAGATATAATAATGACATAAAGAGAAAGTATGATATTATATTTATTGATGAGTGTAGTACGGTTAGTAATAAGGAAATGAAGGATTTTTTGGAACTTGCTGATTATAAATTACTTGTATTAGTTGGAGATACTTACCAAATAGAATCAATAGAATTTGGAAATTGGTTTGATACAATACGTGGATTTCTTCCAGAGTCTGCAATATGTGAATTGGTAAAACCATATAGAAGTAATAGCAAACAGTTACAAGCTTTGTGGGATAATGTCCGCAAAATGGAGGATGATATATTGGATAGACTACAAGCAGGAGGTTATTCAGTAAATCTTGATCCGTCTATTTTAACTCCAGCATCAGAGAACGAGATTATCTTATGTTTAAATTATGGAGGACTGTATGGAATAAACAATATAAATCATTTTATGCAAGAAAACAATAATGGAAAGGAGATAAGGAGAGGAATACAGAGATATAAAGTTGGTGATCCAATTTTGTTCAATGATTTGGCGGATTCATTTTTTACAAAGAATAAAAAACAAGTTCCAATTATTCATAATAATATGAAAGGCAGAATAGAAGATTTTAGACTTTTGGAAGCTGGTAAAGTAACGGAACGAATTCAATTTGATATAGAGATTGACAAGCCATTGATGAATTTAGATGACAAAGATTTAGATTTTCAAGTTATAGGTGTATCAGAAAAGGGAAATTCTATTATAAGATTTGAAGTTTATAAAAATAAAAGTACAGATGAAGATGATGACAGTGTATCTAGGAACATGGTGCCATTTCAAATAGCATATGCGGTATCTATTCACAAAGCACAAGGTTTAGAGTATGATTCAGTAAAAATCATTATAACAGATGATATTGATGAACTGATAACACATAGTATCTTTTATACTGCCATAACAAGGGCAAGAGAAAAATTGAAAATTTATTGGACACAATCTGTAGAAAAGAAGGTTTTAGATAGAATAAAACCTAAAAATAATCATCAGGATATTTCTTTATTGAAACAAGAGTTGCTGTTAAGAAAATGAATTTGTACCCAAAATAAGATAAGTGTTGGAGATATTTTTCGAAGAAATATTGTACATTTTCTTATGTAGGAGACCTAATACCAAATGGGTACATTGATACCTATATGATACCTAAATTTTTGAAAACATAAAATAATTGTGATAAAAGGCGGAATAATCACCATTAAAAGCTCTAGAAATTAAGCCTTCACAGGGATAATAAGTTTCTCTGCGGGGAGTTTGAATAACGGATTAAAATGCCGAAAGCCTGTATTTATGAGGGCTTCCGGCATTTGTTTTATCAAATGGCTCTATTTGTAGGCGGAGTAATGAGCTAGAATATACAGAAGGAGAACAGTGCTATGTCAATTTTGTCAACAAGAGAATGGGCAACATTAATATGGGGATGTGTTTTTATGCTATATGTATTATGCCATAAGGAAACAAGGAAAATTTTTTGGAATGTCATAGTAATGTTTTTTGACAAGAAGTTAAGGATATTATGGGAAATAATATTGCTATATGTTCTAACGATTACAATGGTATTCTGTTATTTGCCTATTTGGGAGAATATATATATCAAAGATATTATTATATGGTTTCTTTTTTCTGGATTAGTATATTGTATGAATGCGGTTTCGAATGAAGCAGATGAAACATACATTAAAAAAATCCTTAAAGATAATTTGAAATTTACCATGATTTTAGAATTTTTTATGAGCACATTTACATTTAATATATGGATTGAACTTGCGATTATTCCAGTTATTACAATAATTACTGTTATGAATGTAATTGCAGAAAGAAAAGAAGAATATAAAAGTGTTCATAAATTATTGGATAGTATATTGGCA
>ERZ1035051.655-NODE-655-length-11300-cov-17.693908_pt1 | contig 11300 bp, 8 predicted proteins | sample MGYA00520586_ERZ1035051 | MGnify/ENA primary metagenome ERZ1035051 (study PRJEB33766, sample SAMN09781692) | gut metagenome | biome: gut microbiome | host: Homo sapiens | place: Madagascar | study: EMG produced TPA metagenomics assembly of the PRJNA485056 data set...
GGTTGGCTGGTGGTGTCATCATGAATTATATCCAGCCAAGGCTGGTGCTGCTGGCCTGTGCCATCCTCACCTTTGTTGCCACATTGATCGTGGTGGTATGTAGCGGAACCTTATCTCTCATTGCGTTCTTCGCCTTATATCTGGGAGAGAGCATCATGTTTCCGACTATCTTCTCGCTGGCATTGAGGGATGCAGGTACAAAGACCAAGCTTGCTTCTTCATTGCTTATCATGACGATAGTGGGTGGAGCGGTTGCTCCTGTAATCATGGGGTATATTGCGGATACTACGGGCAGTATGGCGATTGCCTTTCTCATACCGCTGGTATGTTATGGGGTGATTGGAACGTATGCTTTATCGAATCCCTCCGTCTCCCTTTAGCCAAAAGGAGTTTTTTCGAAAACCTACCTTCAATGGTCTTTACACCCCCTTCGGTTCCCCCGTTAGCGGGGGACAGAAACCTTCCTTACCGTTAAGGAAGGCTCCACCTTTCATCTCGGTCTTCTCCCCTCAGGGAAGAAGAGGGAAACCGCCCTACTCGGTGTTCGGAACCGCTATGCTATAAGGATGGCGGATCATCAAAGGTCTTCGCCATGGTTGTGCGGGATGGGACCGCCTGGGGAAGAGAGTTTTGAGTTTAAAGTTTATATGGTTTACAGCTTGTATTCGGGGGATTTTGTTGATTTATTGTGAATTTCTTGGTGTTTTAGAATATGCTTATTGGCATAGCCCAATCAATGGGCTATGCTGATGAGTTTACTTCCTAAGGCAGTTTCTATACGAGCAATGGTTTGAGTCGTAAAGTTATGTCTACCTGTTAGCCATTTGGAGATTTCTGAGTCTCGCTTGTTGAGTAATCGGGCAAAATCCTTTTGGGTGAGACCCTTGGCTTTCAGAATTTCACTAATGCGCTCGGCAATACCAAAAGACAAATCGAACTCTGCCTTTTGTTCGGCATCTGTGTATCGGGTGGAATAGATTATCTCTTTATTATCGTTAAATATAGCCAAGAATTTTGGCGTTTTCAAAATTAATAGGTAATTTTGTAGATATAAAATTTAATAGTCATGGCAAAAATAAATATTTATTGTGATGAGAGCTGCCATTTAGAACATGATGGGATTAAGCCGATGCTTTTAGGGTGTGTGTGGTGTGAAGAGCAAAAGAAAGATGCTATCTTTAAGAGACTTCGTGCCATTAAGGTGAAGTATGGACTAAAACCTACTTGTGAACTAAAGTGGAATGCTGTCTCTCAAGCCAAATTGGCATATTATCAAGAAGTAATGGATTTCTTCTTCGATAATTCTGATTTGCATTTTAGGGTGTTGGTTGTACCAGATAAATCCGTTCTACATCATGAGCAATATGGGCAAACACATGACCAGTTTTATTATAAAATGTACTTTGACTTGTTAAAGACAATCTTGACTCCATCGAATGAGTATTGTATTTATTTAGACATAAAAGATACTAATGGTGGAAGAAAGGTGGAAAAGCTGAAAGATGTGCTGGCTAACAATGCTTATGACTATAATAAAAAAATGATTCGAAAGATACAACAAGTTCGATCTCATGAGGTGGAACTCATAGAACTTGCTGATTTCTTGATAGGTGCTGTCGCTTATGCGCATAGAGGTTTAAATAGTAGTGCTGCAAAGTTAGAACTTGTGGAACAAATGAAGCGGCGTTCAAAATATTCTCTGCTGAAGTCAACATTGGTGAAAGAGGATAAGGTTAATATCTTTGTGTGGAAGGGAAGGCAGGTGTAATATGGCTGTAAGTATCAATGATGTGCCCGACAAATTGTTCCTGTCTGATTATGGTGGGAATTATTCTACTTATATAGATGCTGTATATTCTGTATTTGAGAAAGATTTTATAAGGCGTAAAGCGTATTTCGGAAGTTGGCCTTTACAAATGAAAGTGCACCCTGAGTTTCAAGATAGGGCCTATACTTTTTATCACATGACACATAAGGGAAATGTGGAAAATGAAAGAGTTCCTGATTTCCGAAGATGTGAAAGAATGCCATGGGCAAAGCCTACTGTTGAAATTTTACCTCAGAAGGGTGAGGTGAAATGTTGGGAGCAAACTAGAAGCGGAAAGCATCGTGTATGCATTTGGCTGGAGGTAGATGATGGCGACAACTATTTTGTTGTCTTAGATGTTAGAAAGACCTTTGTGCTGTTATGGACTGCTTTTTATGCCGATTATCCTCATCAAGTGAGGAAGAAAGCAAAGGAATATGAAGAATGGTTAAGGCTATCAGGAAGAGTTTTAACACCTGATGAACTTATAAAAAATATAATGCAAAGGATAAATGATTAAAGCAAAGGTCGTATAGCAACCTACTATACGACCTCGTAACTCCTTTAACAACTTGGTTAATGAGCTGCTGCAAAGTTACGGGTATTTTTTTTCTTAAACAAATTTATCCCATTGATTTTTACAAATTTAAGACCAATTAACGAATAATTTACAATATTTATATGATATTTGTAGGCATTTTTGGCTTACAAACGTTGCATGCTGTATCTCTTTAGTTGATGCATTACCGCAGCGAGGCAATCACGGAATAATTTGTTCTGTATCATAACGCTTAAATTTCAAAGGTTGCACTTTCTATGTCTGTAATATGGCATTCTCAAAAAGAATCTATGAATATATTGGTATCGCTGATTACTATTTCCATTAGGCAAGAACGAAATTATGTAATACTTCCTCTGTCGTCTTGTTGAGTAAGACGGCAGCCTTGGATTCTGTAATCAAGCCACTTGACAGGGCACGATAGATAAGGTTCTCGAATCTGGTGCTGTGCTCGTCATCAATGATGCTTTTCTCTACCTGTGATTTGAAATTGGAATCGAAATTTTTCTTCTTCCAATAGGTTGTATAGCGATTTTCTGATATGACATCAAGATATCTCGCCTTATACATCAAGGCATCAACGGATATTCCAAATTCTGATTGAAGGTTTTTCAACTCAACTAAAGCTATGTCGTGGCGTTTCTCACCAATAGACTGAAAGAAAGTTTGTCTTGGCATCAAAACTTCATTGGCAAAAATATTGCAGTATTGTTCTTCCATCTTTTCATCCATGTCTTCTGGAAAATGAAGCAATGCATGACCTAATTCATGAAGCGCAGTGAAACGCTTACGCTCGGTGCTCATCTGTTTGTTAATGACAATGACAGGAGTTCCATTTTCCAATGTGCCATTGAGACCCGAGAAAGCGTCAGAAGTTTCTACTTCTACCACAATGATACCATTGGTCTCTAAGATATTGATGACGTTTGTAATAGCGGCATTGCCAATATTCCAATCGGTGCGGAGTTTGGTTGCTGCGCTGAAAACATCATTTAAAGACTTTACTTGGCAAGTAAAGGAGGAAGCATCAAAATGTCTTTCGATTCCACAAATGTCTTCTATTTCATTGATGCGTTCAATGGTATCTTCCACCATGAGATTGATGGATTTCTCTTCCTTAGCACTCAGGCGAGTTAGTTTGCGGTAATGGACATTATTGAGAGCTGAACGATTTTCACGAAACAGATAGTCGGGAGAAATGTTCAGGGCTTTGCATAATGCGATGAGAATGGTACTGTCTGGCATACTCTCGCCTCGTTCGTATTTGGACACGGATTGTTTGGTGACAATATCATTCATCATCACACAGAGTTGTTGCATGGACAAGCCTCGCATCAGACGTGCGTTGCGCAGTCGCTTAGAAAATATATCTTTTAGTTCCATAATTAATCATTCTATCTTTTGGTTGACAAAGATAATAAATTTATCCGGAGTAGTCAACCGGCAAGGCGAAAAAATAACAATATTTAATTATAATTTGAAAATATGAATGTAATGACCTTGATAAAGCCATCAAGGATATCGAGAAACTATTGAAGAAACAATTTCTTTTGATGAAGAAAATCAAGCTTTATGACTACCAGCAGAAGATGCTGGAGGATATTATCAACGTGCTGACTTCTGCTGCTACCAGTACATTCTACAATGAGAATGGTAAGAAGAAGAAGGTTGGCAGTTCGGTGATGGTGCAGATGCCGACAGGTACGGGAAAGACCTACGTGATGGCGGCTGTGGTGAAATGGTTTCTTGATAACCATGACACGGGCGAAGTGTGGATTGTGGCGCACCGCCGTGAATTGGTGGAGCAGATGCAGCAGACGCTCGACAGATTCTGCCTGGACTATGGGGAGAAGGAAATGGAGCTGAAAGCGAAAGTAAGGATAAGGGTGCTCTCCATTCAATGGTTGAACAGACATGTCGAAGAACTGGAAGGGGCGGAGTGTACGCCAGGACTCATCGTTGTGGATGAGGCACACCACGCCATAGCAACCTCCTATCAAGACTTGTTTGACAGGAACAGAAAGGCTCTGAAACTCGGTATGACGGCCACTCCATGCCGCATGAACAAGAAATCCTTCAGCAGACTGTTTGGGATGTTGCTGAAATCTCCTTGTACCAACGACTTCATCCTGCGTGGGTATCTGGCACCTTACGACTACGTGGTGATCGGCAAGTACTCCAACGATCAGATGACCGTAAACCTGCTGAAAGGACGAGGCAGCGATGGCGACTATGCCATCAAGGAGATGGATGAGAAACTGAATATTCCGCAGACCATCCAACGCCTCTACGACAGCGTGAAGAAATACGCTGACGGCAAGAAGGGTATCGTATATGCCATTGACATCGACCATGCCCAGGCGATAGCCGCCTGTTACAATGCCCTCGGACTGAAAAGCGTGGCACTGGACAGCAAGACGCCTGCCAAGAAACGCCAGGAAATGGTGGAGGCTTTCAGACGCAGCGAGATAGACTGTCTGGTGAACGTGAACCTCTTCGACGAGGGTTTTGACTGTCCTGACGTGGAGTTTATCCAGATGGCCCGTCCTACGCTGTCGCTAGCCAAGTATCTGCAGATGGTGGGGCGTGGGTTGCGCATCAACCATGAGAACAAGGATAAGGTGTGCATGATTATCGACAACGTAGGTAACTACCGTAAGTTCGGCTTGCCTGACAAGCCCCGTAACTGGGAGAGTATGTTTGCTGGATTGAGGGCAGGCAAGGGTATCATTCCAACCTATGTGAAGAAGATGCAGAACATCATTGCCGTGAATGATGAGATGATAACGGTGAAGAAAGCGAATACGGCAAGGAAGAAGATGACAGCCAGACAACTGAAGGAATATCTGAAGAATGTTGAGCCTTTCCAGCAGGATGGCAGATGGGGACTGAGGGTGATGGACGACATCATCGTGAAACCCATTTATGCGTATATCTCTGACTTCCGGGGTGATTATGCCCAATGCAGAATAGGCATACAGAAATGTTTGTATGGACTATTGGACAGGAGGGGTAATATTATCCTGCCTCCGGAATATAAATACATATACAGGTGGAACGAACATGCGGTTGAAGTACAAGGTAATGATGGTTACAGCAGGACCATAGAGCTGTAACCGTAAACGGAATACGGTGACTGAGCAGAAGAATAAATAGAAAAAGCCCCTGATGCGTGATGCATCAGGGGCTTTTTCTATTATTCCTCTGCCAGCTCTTTCATGGCATCGTTCAATGTATTGAACAGTACATTGATGTTTTCTTCTTCGTTCTTGCACGCTTCCTTGAAGAGTGCGACAGGATCTTCAGGATCGCCCTTCAGCGGAGCCTCGTTCAAGAGGATGTTCACATTGTTCAGCAGCATGCCATGCAGGGTAGGCATGTGGAGCTGATGCTGAGTGCCTTCCTTGCTGCCACATTTCAGTCCGGCTGCGTATGCCTTCACGATGATGCGCACCAGCAGATGGATAGCCATAGGCTCGTCGGCAAGACTAATGAGAATGCCATGCGTATAATCGCGTACGTGCTCCTCTATGCTTGTAAACTTACCCTGCAGGAGCCAGGTGAAGTTGCGCTTGTATTCTGCTTCCATCGCCTTGTAAAGCTGGTTGGATTTGCAGGCGATGCGCAGATAGTCGAGCATGGTTGGCTCGAAGGTAGGATCCGCTTGCTTCATGCTCTCAAAGTTCTTCTTCATGCGCTCATTAGCCTCTTCTGCGCTCTTGTAGTTGAGTCGTACGAGGGTAGAGAACATGATGTCGAAGAAATACTGGTTCACTTCTCCATAGTGTTCCAGCATCATCTGCTTCACCTCTTTCGGATCGTTCTTCTTCTGGAAGTCATCTCCTCCGATGGCTGCATCCATGATGCCTCGGGCATAAGCCTCGAAGAAACCTCTTACAAATGAAGCTACAGCTTGATAACTATTGATTCTTTTCATGTCTGTTTATTCAAAAATCTTAAATTCATAACCCTGTTCCATGAGCCATTCAATGGCTTGTGGAAGAGCTGTCTTCAGTTTGTCGATGCTCTTCAATGAGTCGTGGAAAGTGATGATGCTGCCGTTGCGGGCATACTTCTTCACGTTGTTTACCACGTCTTCTGCCGTCATCCATTTAGAATAGTCGCGGGTAACCAGGTCCCACATAATTACTTTATAGGTACGATGCAGCCACCAGTATTCACTGGCTCTCATCCATCCATGGGGTGGACGGAAGAGATGGGCATGTATCAACTCATTCGCTTTGTTGGTATTGAGTACGTATGAGATGACACGATGCTTGAAAGCACCGATGTGGTTGAATGTATGGTTGCCCACCTGATGTCCCTCTGCCACAATCTGGTTGTAGAGGTCGTGGTTGCGCAATACATTCTCGCCCACCATAAAGAAGGTTGCCTTGATGTTATATTTTCTCAGGGTTTCCAGAATGAATGGAGTGGATTCTGGAATTGGACCGTCATCGAATGTGAGATACACCGAGTGGTCATTCTTATCCATTCTCCAGATAGCCTTTGGATATAACCATCTAAGCCATTTGGCTGGTTGCTCTATGAACATGGGAAAAATTGATTATTATGAATAATGAAAAGTTTGATGCAGCCATCGCTACATCAAACTTTCTGTTATTTACTGATTGCCTTCTGGCATTTTGCCGCCTCTGCCGTGGTACAGGGTATAGAGGTTGTTGAGCTGCTTCTGATACTTCTGTTCCAACTGAGGACTTACCATTCCTGCTACATCGCAGCTGCTCTGCATAATCATAAGCTGACGGATGCAGTCGTTCTGACTCATGAGGAATCGGTCGTTAGACAATGAGAGGTAATAGTTGAGATACTGTGAAGCGTTCTTCCAAACTGCTTCTACATATTCCTTACCCTTGGCTTTCTGACCGGTCATCAACCAGCCGCGAGCCATGTCCAGACCACCACTCATGTAATCGAGGGTTACGTTGTATGCCGGAATCTCTACATCAGCCTTCTTCAAAATGTTGATAGCCTTCTGCTTCTTGCCTTCAGCTATGAGCTGGAGAGCAGTCTGAGCAAGCAGGCGACGGTGAGTATAACACATGCGCATGGTTGTCTCGTCGATATAGAGACCCTTCTGCTTGAGGTTACCGAACTTGAATCGGGTCATGATGTTATGATAGGTCTTCTCTGTATCGAAGTTCTTGGCACCTGGCTTGTTGGTGGTGAACGGAGTGATACGGTTCACAAGTCCCTCCTGTACGAAGTTGTCACCCAGGTTCATATAGTTCTCTTCGCCTACGGTGAGTGCTACGTAGAGCGGACGGGTCCAGTTACACTGTGCCAACATTTCGAGCATCATGAGGTCGTTCTTGTAGAGTGCGCTCTTGCCGGCAAGCGAGATGACCATCTTGTCTGGAATAGAATCTGATGCCATCATCATGCCGCTCTTCTTTACAGCCTCCTTGTCGATGGTGACATAGAGGGTATCCGTAGGGATGAAGTGCATGTCAGGGTTCTTGCTGCGTACCCAGTTCTTCAGGATGTTCTTGAGCTCGAACGGTTCGGCACCAAACTGCTTCTTGGCATTCTCAGGATCCTGCTTGTAGAAGTCGAGAATCTGCTTCTTTGCTTCAGGTTCAACAGATACATATTCGTTGGTACCTGAACAGAAGTCGAGACGTGGCCAGGTGATTGGCACTGAAGGTGAGTTGTATGCAGGACGCATCATCTGGTCGATATACCAGTCGGTCTGCAGATAGCTCAGGTTACATACGCGGGCATCTGTACCTACGCCTTCTACTTCCTGGTTGTACCAGAGTGGGAAGGTATCGTTATCACCATTGGTGAAGATGATTGGGTTGCCCTTCTCCTGAAGCGACATCAGATAGTTCTGACCGAAGTCGCGGCAGGTGTAACGTCCTGAACGGTCGTGATCATCCCAGGTCTGTGATGCCATCTGGATAGGAACGAGCAGGGTTACCACAGCCACGATAGCTGTTACGGCAGTACCGCTGAGCTTCATCTTCTGCTTCAGAAGGTCGATGATGGCGAGAACGCCAAGACCGCACCAGATAGCGTATGCATAGAATGAACCGGCATAAGCATAGTCACGCTCACGTGGCTGCATAGGAGTCTGGTTCAGATAGAGCACGATGGCAAGACCTGTCATGAAGAACAGGAAGAATACCACCCAGAACTGCTGGATACCTACAGGGAGAATCTCCTCTGTCTCCACGCCGTTCTTGATGACCTTGCGCTTGCGGGTGTACCAAGCCTGCCAGAAGAGACCGATGAGACCGAGAATCAGCGGCATGCAGTAGAACACGTTGTGTCCCTTGTTCGCCTTCAGGTCGTCTGGCAATTTGCTCTGGTCGCCATAGAGTGCATCATCAATGAATGAGAAACCGGAAATCCAGTTACCATGTTCTGGTTCGCCATTGCCCTGAATGTCGTTCTGACGTCCGGCAAAGTTCCACATGAAGTAGCGCCAGTACATGAAGTTGCACTGATATGAGAGGAAGAAGCGGATGTTGTCAATCTGTGAAGGAACCTTCACCATGATGCTTTCACCGCAACGGTCGTAAGGAACCTGGGAACCTTCTACGCCACCCATCCAGTCTTCGTATGCCTGGGCATGAGCCGAACTGTACATACGAGGGAAGAGCATATTCTGTGCATAGACGTACTTGTTCTTATGACTTACTACAAAGTAGGAGTCCTTCTCATCTGCAGAAGCCTTCTCCTTGCGCTGGTAAACCGGTGCACCTTCCTTCATGACAGGCTTGCACATGTTGCCATCTACCTCAAGAGCTACCTGAGAGGTATAAGCCTGACCATAGAACAAAGGACGGTCGCCATACTGGTCACGGCTCAAGTAACTACCCAAGGTAAAGATATCCTCAGGAGAGTTCTGGTCCATAGGAGGGTTAGCAGATGAACGGATTACGATGAGCGCATAGCTTGAGTAACCAATCATCAGCATCAGCATGCAGAGCAATGCTGTATTCTTGATGCGGGCAGAGATGAGAGGCAATACCTGCATCTTCTTCTTTGTGATGCCTGTTACCTCGTCAACACCTGTTGTGATTTCCTTCTTGCGCTTGTAGTTCAAGGCGAACCAGAGGGCTGCCAATACGATGATGCCACAGATAACGGCGGTCCAGCCATATCCATAGAATGGAATACCGAGCATGCCGAAGCCGAGAACGAAGGCGATGTTCTGCTTCTTCTCGTTCTTTTCTGAGGCATTGTATGTCTCGTAGATACCCCAGATAACAGAGGCTACGAGGCAGATGATATATACGATTTCACCGGTATTGAATGGGCAGCCGAGCGTGTTGACGAAGAACAGCTCAAACCATCCGCCTACGGTGATGATGCCTGGAACCACACCATAAAGTACGGCTACTACCACCAGGAATGAAAGGAAGAGCGCCATGAGCGAACCCTTCAGGTTGGCATGAGGCACCTTCTTGTAGTAATATACCAGTACGATGGCTGGGATGCAGAGCAGGTTGAGCAGGTGTACGCCGATACTCAGACCAGTCATATAGGCGATGAGCACGAGCCATCGGTCGCTATGAGGTTCGTCGGCATGGTCTTCCCACTTCAGGATCAGCCAGAATACCACCGCGGTGAAGGCAGAAGAGAAGGCGTAAACCTCACCCTCTACAGCAGAGAACCAGAAGGTATCGCTGAAGGTGTAGATGAGTGCGCCCACCATACCTGATGCCTCGATGGCAATCAGCTTGCTGGTGGTCATCTCCTTCCAGTCGCCGATGATGAGCTTGCGTGCCAGATGGGTGATGGTCCAGAAGAGGAACATGATGCAGACGGCACTGAGGAGTGCGCTCATTGTATTCACCATCTTGGCTACCTGCGTGGTATCACTGGCGAAATGTGTGAAGAAATTGCCCATGAGCATGAAGAATGGTGCCCCAGGTGGGTGACCGATCTCCTGCTTGTAGGCAGTTGTAATAAACTCAGGACAGTCCCAGAAGCTGGCTGTCGGTTCAATTGTGGAGCAATATACGAATGCCGCAATGATGAATGCGACCCATCCGAAGATATTGTCCACTAATCTGTACTGTTTCATTATTGTTTAAACTTTAATGTATTATATTTCTATGTTTCCTATTATATAATGTGTATAAATCGTTGCAAAGATACTAAAAAGATGAGATAATCTTGAAGTTTGTTCTTGTTTTTTAGGCATTATTATATTATCTACCTAAACATTTAGAAAATGTTCTTCCAGTTTTTCTCTTGGCATATCTGCAGTATCGTGATAATGCAGATGGTGGTTCACACAGGCGATGTGCTTCACATTATTAAGCACTTCGGCAATGTCGTGGCTCACGATGATGATGGCGCATTCCTTGTTGATCTGCTCCAGCATCTCGTACATCTGCTTTTGAAATCTGCGGTCGATATAGGTGTTTGGCTCATCGAGGATTACTACATCCGGTTTTGAGACAATAGCCCGGGCGAGGAGAACTCGCTGCAGCTGTCCACCGCTGAGGGCTGCGATGTGGCGGTCCTTGAATTCCATCAATTGCATACGTTCGAGACAATTGAGCACCTGCTGATGCTGCGTTTTCGTATATCTCGAAAAGAGACTCTTGCTGAGACCTGATAGTACTACTTCATAGACGGAGATTGGGAATTGTTTGTCGAGAGAGTTGTATTGGGGAAGATAACCCATTCTGATTTCCTTGACTTCCTGTCCATCTTTATAATATCTGATTCTTCCTTCAGTTGGCTTCATCAGTCCCAGAATGAGGCGCATGAGGGTGGTCTTGCCACCACCGTTGGGACCGATGATACCAAGATAATCGTCTTGATAGATGGTGAGATTTATGTCGTGGAGCACCTGTTTGCCGTCGTATCCGGCGGATAGATGCTCAATCTCTATTAACTTTGAACTTTGAACTTCCAACTTTGAACTTTGAACTTTGAACATTGAACTTT
>ERZ1035051.658-NODE-658-length-11278-cov-3.540586_pt1 | contig 11278 bp, 8 predicted proteins | sample MGYA00520586_ERZ1035051 | MGnify/ENA primary metagenome ERZ1035051 (study PRJEB33766, sample SAMN09781692) | gut metagenome | biome: gut microbiome | host: Homo sapiens | place: Madagascar | study: EMG produced TPA metagenomics assembly of the PRJNA485056 data set...
ATTACAAGTAGCAGCGAGATGATGATTTGTTTCATTTTTGTTTTTAGGTTTATTTTAATTATGATTGAAATCTTGTTCAACTGCGCTTGCGCTGCGCATCCCATATCTCCCAACTGTTGATTATGTTCTGCCAAAGGATATAGCATCCGGGACCAACTGACGACAGCGGCGTGAGATAGGCGCAAGCTATCCATATTGCAAATGCGGTGTTCTTCTGCCCCAAAGCCTGACCGGCGTTGACAGTCTGACCGAAGCGCGAGCCTATCACTCTGCCGCAGGCAAACTGAAACAGACACAGCAGTAACGAACACACTGCTATAACCAGCAGGAATGTTATGGTCGTGTTTGCATGAAGGATGTTCTTCATGGTCGTACCCGACACTATGAGGAGCGAGCATCCCCAGAGATAGTACGACAAATCCTTCACCGACGTGATGCGCTGGCAGAGCCGCTGGGCATGATGCTTCACCAAGTAAGCCAATATCATAGGCACTACGAGCACAGTGAACACCTTATATAATATGAGCGTGAACGCCTCGAAGAAATGTATGTCGGCAGCCTGGTCTATCATCGGGAAGCAGACGGGTATGAGCATTGCGGTGATAAGATTGGAGACGAAGGTGTAGGTGGTCATCTCCTCAAGGTTGCCACCAAGCTTCTGGGTGACAACGGCGGCTGCCGAAGCACACGGGCAGATGATGCAAGTGAGCACAGCTTCGGCAAGCGTCAGGCTGTCTCCCGTAAGATTAAAAGCCATGATAACTGCCACAACTGCCGCAACTGTCAACACCTGAAAAACGCCTATCCACAGATGCCACGCCACGGGGCGCAACTTACGGTAGTCGACCTTGCAGAACGTCACGAACAGCACCAGAAACATGAATGTCGGCAACATAGTATCGAACACCGGTTCGGCTGCCGTTGCAAATCCGTCGAGCGCAGGTATGAGCGCAAAAATCAGATAAACGATTATGCCGGTGCCAATAGCTACCGGCAGAGTCCAGTCTTTTATGAATCTAACCAACTGCATGTCGTCATTACTTTGCGTTTAGCAAGGGCAAAAGTACAAAATAAATGGCAATATAAAGGGGCAAATATCAATAAATATGGTTCATACGATATTAGCGGCAATTAGAATGTCCTCGCCATAGCCTGATCAAGCAACGGTGCAAACAATTACAATAAGGAAAACGAAAAAAAGATTTGCAACCGCAGCCCAGTTACAGACTGCTAATTGCAAATCTTTTGCTTATTGAATAAAGGGCCTATCAGTTTATGCCTCAAGCTTCTTCTCCAGGCGCTCGCGTATTGAAGCGATGAATCCGGCAGAAGTCTTAGTCTGTGGAGTAACGCCTTCCATAAGTCCGGCGAGGTCCTTAGTCACGATGCCTTCGTTGAGCGTATCGAAGCAAGCAGCCTCAAGCTGGTTGCCGAAGTTGACGAGTTCGGGCAGATTGTCCATCTCACCGCGCTTGCGCAATGCGCCGCTCCATGCGAAGATGGTAGCCATCGGGTTGGTAGATGTCTCCTCACCCTTCAGGTACTTGTAGTAGTGACGTGTCACAGTACCGTGAGCCGCCTCATACTCATACTTGCCGTCAGGCGAAACGAGTACAGAAGTCATCATAGCCAAAGAGCCGAATGCTGTAGAAACCATATCCGACATAACGTCGCCGTCATAGTTCTTGCATGCCCAGATAAATCCGCCCTTCGAACGGATAACGCGAGCTACAGCGTCGTCGATGAGAGTGTAGAAGAACTCCAATCCGCGCTTCTCAAACTCTTCCTTATACTCCTCGAATACCTCGTAGAAGATAATCTTGAACTGAGCGTCATACTTCTTAGAGATGGTGTCCTTGGTAGAGAACCAAAGGCTCTGGTTGGTGTCAAGAGCAAACTTGAAGCATGAGTGAGCAAACGAACGGATAGACTTGTCGGTGTTGTGCATAGCCTGAAGCACGCCAGCGCCCTTGAATGTGTGTACTACAACCTCCTCGTGCTTGCCGCTCTCACCGTCGAATACGAGCTTGGCAACGCCCGGCTCGTCAGCGCGAATCTCAACACTCTTGTATACGTCGCCGTATGCATGACGTGCGATGGTGATAGGCTTCTCCCAGTTGCGTACTGCCGGATGGATGCTCGGGATAGTGATAGGAGTACGGAATACGGTACCGTCGAGGATAGAACGGATAGTGCCGTTCGGACTCTTCCACATCTGATGGAGCTTGTACTCGTCCATACGCTGATGGTTAGGTGTAATGGTGGCGCACTTCACAGCCACACCAAGACGCTTTGTAGCCTCAGCTGCATCCTTTGTAATCTGGTCGCCGGTCTCGTCACGCTTTACCAGACCGAGGTCGTAATATTCTGATTTGAGGTCGACGAACGGAAGGATAAGCTCATCCTTGATCATCTTCCACAATATACGGGTCATTTCATCGCCATCCATCTCCACAACCGGAGTGGTCATCTGAATTTTCTTTTCCATAGCTATAAATTGGTTAGTGTTAAATTTGAAATGTTAAATGTTAAGTTATTGTGACTTTCGAAATGCTGAATGTTGAAAATTCCCAAAGGTCAATTCAACATTCAACATTTAACATTTATCACTTAACATTCTTATAGTAATTCATCAAGCATCCGTCTGCCAGGATCTGACGCTCGTTGGCTGTCAGGTTCTGGAAGAAGAGGTGGATAGGCTTAACGCCGTCCTTGGTGATTACCTGAGCGTCAATCTCCTCCTTGCCTGCGAGGATAGCCTCACGTATGCCGGGGATGAATACCTTATCGCCCGGCTCGTAGTTGAATTCAACATCCTTAGCGATGGTGAACGGAACGATACCCCAGTTGATACAGTTAGAGCGGTAGCGCTTTGTGGCATACTCATAGCAGATGTTGGCATCGCCACCGAGCACCTTCTGGCAGCTGGCAGCCTGCTCGCGTGCCGAACCGTCGCCCGGACGATTGGCGAATACGCATGAGCCGAACGATGTGTTCTCAGCAGTAGCGCCTACAGCCTTCAATGCCTCAGCCACGTTGTCGCTTACATTGCCCTCACGGCGTGCGAGGTCCTGCTTCTGTATCTCCTTGCTCAGTCCTACGTATTCAGGTACACGGCGTGAGAGAGCGAACTCAGAGAGCTTCAACGGATTAGAACGGTAAGAGCTGGTTTCGCCCGAAGGGATAAGCTCATCGGTCGTTGTGACGGGGTCGTGGATAACGGCAGCAAGCTCAACGAGCATGTTCTCCTGCATCGGATACATCTTAGGCCAGTCCTTGATGTTCGGACCATAGCGCAGTTCGGTCTCAGGACGAGCCTTGCCGAATCCGTTGTAGACGCGGCACTTGTATATCTTGTCGTCGTAAACGTACGGCTTGTGTGTATTCTCGTACTCAACGTCAGTAGCAGCTGTGATAACGCCACCGTTGGCAGCTGTAGCTGCGATAGAGCGTGCGTCCATAAGGGCTACGAGTGAGAGCTGACCCTGACCCGGCTTCGATCCCTCACGGTTGGGGAAGTTACGAGTTGTATGACGTATACTCAAACCATTGTTTGAAGGCACGTCGCCTGCGCCGAAGCACGGACCGCAGAATGCCGGCTTCATGACAACGCCTGCCTCAATCAAGTCGGCTGTGATGCCCTCGCGTGTCACTGCCATTGAAACCGGAGTCGACTGCGGATAAGCCGAAGCTGTGAAGTAGTCGTTGCCGATATTCTTGCCCTTGAGGATGGCAGCAGCCTCAGCGAGGTTGTCGTATGTACCGCCCGAGCAACCGGCTATGATGCCCTGGTCTGCCTGAACCTTTCCGTCAACCACCTTATCTACAATATGAACGTCCACCTTATCGCCGAAACGCTTCTTGGCATCTTCCTCGATGCGTGTAAGTATACCTACCGGGTCGGCCTGAAGTTCGTGTATTGTAACGGCGTTAGACGGGTGGAACGGCAGTGCTATCATCGACTCCTGTGTAGAAAGGTCGATGCGTATCATTATGTCGTAGTAAGCCACGTCGCCCGGCTTCAGTTCGCGATAGTCCTGCGGACGCTCGTGTATTTCGTAATGGTGCTTCACCTCGTCGTCGGTAATCCAAATTGAGCTCAAGCAAGTGGTCTCGGTAGTCATGATGTCGATGCCGTTACGGAAGTCGATAGGCAGATTCTTCACGCCAGGACCTGCAAACTCCAGCACCTTGTTCTTAACAACGCCGCTCTCGAATGTAGCCTTGACGAGCGAGATGGCAACGTCGTGCGGACCGATACCCTTCTTAGGTGCGCCCTCCAGCCATACCAATACCACCTCAGGAGCGTTGATGTCCCATGTATTCTTGAGAAGCTGCTTGACAAGCTCGCCGCCACCTTCGCCTACACCCATGTTGCCCAACGAGCCGTAGCGAGTGTGTGAGTCGGAGCCGAGTATCATGTTGCCGCACTTCACCATCATCTCACGTGCATACTGATGGATGACAGCCTGGTTGGCAGGAACGTATATACCGCCATACTTCTTGGCAGCCGAGAGACCGAACACGTGGTCGTCCTCGTTGATAGTTCCGCCCACAGCGCAGAGTGAGTTGTGGCAGTTGGTCATTGCATAAGGCAGCGGGAACTCCTCGAGTCCACTGGCGCGTGCTGTCTGAATGATACCTACGTATGTTATGTCATGCGACATCATAGCATCGAAGCGAATGCGCATCTTGTTGCCCTTACCGCCGTCGACATCATGCGAGCGCAAAATGCCGTATGTGATAGTATTCTCGCGGGCCTCATCGGGGGTCATACCCTGATAGTTGTCGCGGATTTCAGTTCCGTTGAGGAGATAGACTCCATGATTGATAAGTTCCACCATAATGTCAATGTTTTTAGATTTTCAAAATATAAAGTTAGTAATTATTTACGATTTAACGTTGTTTGCGTTAACAAAATTGACTAAAATGCATTAAAAACACACTTTTTCGGTATATTTGTTGCAAATTATTCAATCTTTTCGCGTTATTCCGAACAAAAAGACAACGAGCGCAAGCATATCTGCACTGCCGCCCGGCGAGATGTTACGACTAACGAAGTCGCGGTTCATGTCTTCTATTCCTGCCTCCGAGAAGTCCTCAAGCAGGTGTCTTGCCAGGGTCTTCACGTTGAGCATCGTGTCGTAGTCGGTGCGATATACGATGTTGGTATCGTCGAGGTCGCACATGATACGCAGCAGGGTCTTGTGCTTCACGTACGAGTCGTCGCCCTTGATGCGTGTCTCGTAGAACGGTAGCCATTCCTCGAAGAGCTGGCTGTAGCCTTCGCGGGCGTTGTCCAGGGCGCTCTTCAGGCTGCATCCCGACTGTGCAAGCTGCTTGGCTCGGCTGCCGTGTGTGCCGCTGGTGTCTGGAAAACCGTTGGCAAATTGTGTTATTGTGGCAGAAAGCAGGTCGCCGGGCACGTACTCTTTGCCGTGAGTTGTTGTTGCCACCTTGCCTCTACCTATTATATATGTGGCTGCGGTGAGTGCCAGTCCCATCGAGAAGAGCGCTCCCTTGTAGGTGTTTACGCCTCCGGTAGACTTGAACATGGCTTTCTCTGCCTCTAAGCCTATGCTTACTATGTCGTTGTGGGCTGGCAGTTGGGGGCTGTCGTAGCCCAGTGTGGCGAGCTGTACGAAGTAAGGGTGCAGCGCACGTATGCTGCGCATCATCAATGCATGGTCCATGTCGCGGTGTGCTCCGCTGTCGTGGGTGTCCACGAGTCCCGGCTTCGGGGTGGTGTTCAGCTCTGCCTTGAGCGCCCGTGTTGCCAAGTGGGCTACTATATAAGGTACGGTGGTTGGCGGAACGAGCCGTGCAGCCAGTGCGAGATGATTCTCTACTATTGCCTTGCGCACTCTCGATGCGCTCACCGCTACCCCACTCAGCTGCAGTCGTGCCACCTCGCGCACGTCGGGCAGCATGCTCTTCATCAGTTCGTTGTAGCGTCGGGTCAGCGGGTCGTCGGGTTCGGTTCCCACGAAACGCACCGTTGCGCCCAGTGCCGGTGCTATGTACCGTCTGTAGAGGTCGATGTCGAGTGTCATCTGTGTGTCGGACGCATCCGACAGACACTTCAGGAAATATGTGGGGAATGTGGTTGCGCTGATGGAGTATTCGCTGCCGTCGCACACCACCACATTCTTAATATGTGCCACTCCCCTGACAATCATTGCCTTGCGTTCGTCATAGCCGAACATCGAGCAGTCTTCTCTCACCACCAGTATATATAATGTGTCCACTTGTTGTGCCGCCTGCTCTATCAGATAGCGGTGGCCGAGTGTGAACGGGTTGCAGTTCATGATGATTATGCCGCGCTGCGGCATAATCGGGTGTGGGGTTGAGGGGTTGAGGTGGTGAAGTTTGCCATTGGATTTTTCACTTTTCACTTTTCCCTTTTCCCTTTTCAACTCTTCACAATACCTCTTTATTCCTCCAATGCCCGTCTCCATCAGTATAGCCTTTGGCGCTTCAGCGAGGAGCCGGAACGACATGCTCTCGAACATCTTTTGGTTTTGCGGTTTGGTGAATAGTTTCACACATTGATGTCCGTCGGCGTTGGCTTGAGCTATGAGATGCGACACAATCTGGTTGGCTACAGCCTCGCCCTTATGTCCGTCAGCCACAGCCACGCATTTTATTACGCCTCCTTTCAGTCCACCACCGGCTACTATCTCGTCGGTAGTCTCATCGACGAGGGCTGCATAGTAGTCTACATCGTCAAGACGCAGGCCGTTGTCGTCAAGAAACTGTTCTATGCGGCGACGCTGGCGGGGTATGGATGGATTTAGCTGTATCAGTTCCAATGTGAGTACGGATTGTTAATGTTAATGATAATCGTTAGTTGTTTGACTTGTAAAGATTTAAGTTTGTTGCTGTAGGGCATAGTCGTCAGTCATCTGCTTTATCCTTGCCCATATCTCCTCTTGTGTGTGCCATCGCATTCGCATGCAATATCTGGCTTCGTGATCGCATACGAGGCAGCGTCGGGGTTGCCCCCCTACTCTGTCGCGCGACACCGGGATGCCTTGCTTGTCAATCACGTCGATGTCGAACAGACGACCCAACGGATGCGTGTCTTCAATCTCTACTGCCACGCGCTTGGCTTCAAGCAATGGCAGCGGGGTAATCAGATAGGCCTCATAGCCCGTATTAAGGTCGCGTTCGATAAGGCATCCCTCATCATTAGTCTTTAGTTCATCGGTTAGTAATTCAGTTTCAGGTATCAGTTCATCACTTCTCATTAATTCGTCTGTGTTCTTCACTCTTCGTTCTTCACTCTTCACTCCGAACGCCTTTCGCATAGCCTCAACGGCAGCATGCGCTACGGTGAGCGACTGAAGGTTACGCTTCACGCTTCCTGGCATAACCACCGTCAGACACACCAGTGTCTTTCCCGAGTGTTCAGCCATCAGCTTCTGCTGCATAGCATGGCGTGCATCGCGGCTCGCCAGAAGTTCGTCAAGCGTAATAGGCATATTTTTCATTTCATTAGTTATTTACAGAGTTATTGCGTGTCGATGGCATTATGCCGTCTGCACGATTAGGTATCTCTCACAATACTATTGTGAGGGCGATCTTGAAGCGAAATGAATAGGGAATGAGGGCATCCACCGCGAGGGCTAATAACACTATCCACGTAAATACGAGAACACTCCCTTCCACAAAATGCTGAAAAGAACCGCCTTCGATACTTACGCTCACGCGAGTGGTATGTATAGATTTAATTTTATGGCGTAAAGTTACATCATTTGCTCGAAACAAACAAATTTTTGAAGCGGAATTTTCAAATAATCGTATATTCTGCACCCCACCGCTTGACAAATGAAATGTTGTTAAATAGCATTGAAACCCACCCCAAATCGCCACCGTATTGCAGCAGGTTTCAAAAAGGACTCCTTTTGGGTTGCAAAAGGACTCGTTTTGAAGTGCAAAAGGACTCCTTTTAGAGGGCAAAAGGACTCGTTTTGGAGGGCAAAAGGACTCCTTTTGGAAAGGGGGATAAAAACAAGAGGGTGTGCACTCTATATTTCTTGCGTAGAAACATAGAACACACACCCTCGTTATTATTATTGTATAACGAAACGTTGGCTATTAACGCTCACGATACATGACGTTCTTGATACGTGCAAATCCCTCATACTCCTTGTCGAGAGTGAGAGTACCGGTAGCCTGATCGAACTTGTAGAAGCGCAGCACGCCACCGTTGCCGTCGGTGCTTGAAGTCTTATATGAACCTACAATAAGCTGATACTGCTGGGCAGCGAACTCTTCGCTCTTGTCGGAGAGCTGCGTTGTAGGATGGAGGAAGAGGTTGAACTTAAGCATTGTAACTTCCTCGCCCGGCAATGTCAAAGCCAGATTGGCTGCATGATTAATGAGGTGATAGCTGTACACCTTGTCGCCGTCGTTGTAGAACATGTAAGGATACTGTGAGTGGAAGGCAAACGACGTAGCCTTGTCTACACCAGTAGCGGCTGTAAGCGGCTCGTACATAGTCTGAGTTATCTGACCGCTGCTGAGGTTGATGCCGTACACATAGCGCTGCTTGGCATCGTCCTGCAATACTGAATAGACAGTACTTCCCGAGAAAGTAGTGTTGACCATAGTAATGAGGTCGCGACCGGTTCTGTACGAGAACAGTTTGTCGGAAGGGTCATCGAGCGTTGAGCACATGCTTGATTTGCCGTTGTCAGAACCATCCAATACAACAAACTGCTTATTGTCCATATCATAGAACAGCACCTTAGTAGCAAGATAATCCGCAGGGCGTTGAGCCGATACACCAACAAACGGAGCGGCATGGAACTCCGGGTTGCCACCATCAGTGAATGTATTGCATGCATCTTCATAACGAGCGCCCGACTTCGAACTCTTAACGTAGATGTTTCCCTTGTCGGTAATGGCAAACATCTTACCCATACTGAGTCCGTTAAGTTCTACAACTTCCTCGTTTTCGGGTGCCACCATAAACTGCGATGTAATGTTATACTGCGATGTCAGTGTGGTCTCATTAAGCGTATAGGTGCCATGTTCGGTGCAATACCACAAACCATTGCGTCCATAGTAATTGAACGGATAGGCATCCATATACATCGACCGTGCGCCCTTAAGTTTGGGATCTTTGGATCCGAGCAGATTGGTTACTACATTGATACGAGTCGGCGAGATGCGCGACACGAGGTCAAGACGAGCGTTGCCATCCTTATCATCGCACAGAACCATCCATCCTTCATATGTAGCCGATGTTACCTTAACGGGCACTTTGAAGTTGGTGGTTACACCAGTCGTCTTGTTGGTGACCATATACTGTATCACATAGTCGCCCTGATCAAGGTCGGCAAAGTACTTAATGTCCTTTGCGTGTTCCTCGTTGATGTCTTTCTGACGTGTTCGAGTGTCCTCAAACGTGCCACCACTCTTCCACAACAGACATCCGAACTCGTAATTGGGATTGTTGTCGATTGTCCCGTTTTGCGATGATGTGAACGTAGGGTTCAACTCTATGTAATCGCTCTTCTGCACAACGCTTATCTGGTCAGGGAATCCGTCACCCGTAATTTCCTCCATTTCGGTATAGGTGTAGTTGCCCTTATCCTCATAGCATGAGGCGAACATGGCAGTTGTAGCCAGCAGCGCCAATATAGTATGCTTTGTTATTGTTTTCATATACTAATGTTTAATTGTTCGAACCAAGCTTTGAATAGTCTACTGCATACGACGGTGCCAACTGCATGTACTTGCCGTCCTCGTCGTAAACCGGTGTGCCTGCATTTGCCATTTCCTGCAGATACTTCTGCGTTTTCTTGGCTATGTAAGACATTGTACCGTAACTTACCTTACCTCCATACGCACTCCAATCAGAATGCAGAAGATCCATTACCTTGTTTACTACCGTCTCCTTAGCTACCGACCATGCTCCCAAACAGTCTGCGCCATACCAGCTCCAATACATAGGTTCTGTCCAAATGTTATTGTATATGAACTTGAACTGAGTGCCACAAAGTTGTTTGCCAGGTTCGCTCCAGCCTACCGTACTCTTATACGATTCAAGTTCGGCAGTGAAGTTTTCGTTATCGCTAAGTTGGAAAACAAGTCGCAGAGACTGCTTGCGGAGTCTATCCGTCTTCTTCAACACCACAAGCACGCCAGTAGAATTCTTGCCTGCGGGTATAAAGCAGTCGTCGCCTGTGAATACGTAGTCTTCATTCTCTACTGCAGTAGAAAGTTCCTTATTGACCGAAAGCTTGAAAGGACGGTCATAATCCTTCACATCGCCCATTATCTTTACTGGTAAATAGAGCTTGTACTCTACAACCTCTTCCTTATAGTTGGCGAAGGTAAACACCATTGAATCAGAATAAGCCAATGGGGTTCCGTTTATATCGGTAGTGGTAGTACGCTGAATGTATATGCCGGACTTCTTTCCGTCAAAAGAAGTGAAGTCTTCCTCGGAGCAAGCCGCCATAAAAACGATAGCTACTAAAGCCAAAGCCGTTGATAATATCTTTCTCATAATTATCTGTTTTTCGTGTTATCTGTTTTCTTTCTCACTCGACGGAGTAGGCAGCACGTATACGGCTGTCGTTGGGTTTACGCTCGACCACTGGTTGCTGATATTGCCGTTGAATACGCCTCCAATTGACGAGAACGTGCGCTTGAACATAAAGAATATCTGTCCCTCGCCCCAGAACTCGCGTATGTATTCAAGTTTGAGCTGCTGGTCAAACTCCGAGGCCGAAGCCGAAGCGTTCAAAGGAGTAGCACCACGCTTGTTGAGTATTGCGTTAAGATAATTGACTGCTCCTGTCATATCACCCTTTTTCTTCATACAGTCGGCTGCAATATAGTAAGCTTCGCTTATGCGCATTAGCGGCATAAGGACTGCAAAGAGAGGCGAAGCGCTTGCATCGTAGGTTACCTCCTTGAACTTGCCGAAGTTGTAGTAGCTGCCGTTGTGTATCCACTGCGACTGGAAACGGTAGTCGGCCTGGTTGGGGAACAGCTTCTCTATATAACCTGCGTATGGTCGGTACATATCGGTAGAGTTGAGGTTGGCACCGTCGAATACGTTCTTGTAGATGTCCGAGCGCTCGCTATTGAATACACCGAAGAGCACCTCTGTAGAGAATATACGGTCAGGATTGTAGGTGTTGCCCAACAACTTGTCGGGATTGACAAACGGCAGGAGGCGCTTAACGTCCTCGTTGTCGGTTATCTTCTGTGCCTCAAGCAGTGCGTTGTCGGTGTCGCCAGCCCACTGATATACACC
>ERZ1035051.659-NODE-659-length-11275-cov-4.993761_pt1 | contig 11275 bp, 9 predicted proteins | sample MGYA00520586_ERZ1035051 | MGnify/ENA primary metagenome ERZ1035051 (study PRJEB33766, sample SAMN09781692) | gut metagenome | biome: gut microbiome | host: Homo sapiens | place: Madagascar | study: EMG produced TPA metagenomics assembly of the PRJNA485056 data set...
CCACGCAGACTTCATCTCTTTGCCAAGGCCTCTCCCTTTGGGCGAGGTGGATGCGAACAAGGTGAGCAGACGGAGAGGGCGAGCCCGCTAAAGTTAAAAACACAACGCCAAAGAGGCTGCTGCACAAAGGTTTGTGCAACAGCCTCTTATTATTTTGCACTATATTACGTTCGGTAAATGCCTTTCAGTCCCTTTCCCCTGCATCCGGGTGGGCATCGGTGTCCAGCAGGGCTTGCTTTACCTTGAGCAGGTTCTGGGGGCTTACCGAGAAGCTGCGCAGACCAAGGTGCAGGTACTGCGCCGTGTTGGCGGGGTTGCCCACGGCAAGGCCGCAGATGGTCACCGGGACGTGGTGCGCACCCGCGGCATCCATCACCATGGTGATCAGCTTTTTCATGGCAGGGCTGGCGGGGCGGTAGTAGTGCTCTGCGCTGGCAAGCTCCCGGTCGGCGGCGTGGGTGTACTGGGTCAGGTCGTTGGTGCCGATGACCAGAAAATCGCAGCCGTGGGCTACAAAGTCCTCCACGGTCAGGCAGGCGGCGGGGATGCTCAGCATCACGCCGAATTTGACATCCTCATTAAAGGGCACGCCCCGCTCCCGCAGGCTCTGGCGGCAGTGCTCCACGATGCTCATGGCGGCGTCCCAGTCCTCCACCTCGGTCACCATGGGGAACATCACCCGCAGCGGTCCCCGGGCGGCGGCGCGCAGCAACGCGCAGATCTGGGTCTGGAACTGCTGGGGCTGGCGCAGGCTGTTGCGGATGCCGCGCAGGCCGAGCTTGGAGGACTGCGGCCCCTGATTGGCATCCGCCACGGTGCGGTCGGAGCCAAAGTCGAAGGTGCGCACGGTCACCGGGCAGCCGTTTGCCGCCGCCAGACAGGAGCAGTAGAAGAAATACTGCTCCTGCTCGTCCAGAATGCGCCCGGGCAGCATCATGTAGCCGCTGCGCAGCAGCCCAACGCCCTTTGCACCGGACTGCATGGCGGTGTCGATATCCTCCGGGCCGAAGCAGTTGGCCAGCAGCTCAAAGGGTTCGCCGTCCCTTGTCTCATCCGGCAGGCTGTGCAGCTGCTTCATCTCCGCGTCCTCGCGCTGGAGCTGGCAGATGCTGGCTTCTGCCTGCTGGCGGGCGACGGCGTCCGGGTCGAGGATGCAGTTGCCGTTGGTTGCATCCAGAATGACGGTGCGTCCGTCGCAGTCGTCCAGAAAATCCTTGCCCACCTGCACGATGCCCGGGATGTTCATTGCCCGGGCAATGATGGCGGCATGGCTCTGGCCGCTGCCCTCGGCGGTGATGACGCCTAAGATCATGCCGGAGGGCACACTGAACAGGTCGGTGGGCATCAGCCGGTCGGCGGCAAGGATCACCGGATGATCCAGCGCCAGCCACACCCGGGGGCGGTTGTTCAGGATATTGATCACCCGGCGGGTGGCGTCCAGAATATCCACGCTGCGCAGTTGCATATAGGGGTTATCCTTCATGTTGGCAAGCTGGTCGGCGTAGCGCTGCCCCACCTGATGCATCGCCGCCGAAGCGCTGATGCCCGCATTGATGCAAAAGCGCACCTCGTTCATCATGCCCTCGTCGTCCAGCATCATGCTCTGGAACAAAAAGATGGCCTGCTCGGTGGGCGCGGCGCGCTCCGCCATGGAGTCCAGCTCGTTCTGCGCCGTGTGCACGGCATTTGCCAGCAGCCGCAGCTCCCGCTCCGGGTTGAAAGGGCCGTGGCTGAAGGTCTCCACATGATGTTCCAGTCGGCTCACCTGTCCCAGCACCAACCCCGGGGAAGCGGATACGCCTTTATAAACCTTCATCTTCTGTCACCTCCGGCAAAGCCGATGCGGTCAAAGTGCGCCACACCAGCGCCTGTAAGAATGTATTGGGCAGCAACGCGGCCAGCGCTGCCTGCCCGGCGGTGCTGCTGCCCGTAAACAGCGGGGCAAAGCTTTCCATCCGGTCTTTATCGCACGCCGCCAGAAACGCCTGGGCCAGCGTCCGGGTGGTATAAAAGTGGGTGGGGTCCACCCCGGCGTCCTCGGCGGCGGCTTCCAGCGGGGCAAGCTGGGCGTCCTTCATCCGTGCCAGCAGCAAAGCGGCATCGGCGGTCAGGGTGACGGGGTACTTCTCCCGCACCTCCTTCTGCACTGCGTCAAAGGCGGCGCGGAAGGCTTCGGCATCGGCGCTGCTGTCCGCACCGCTGTCCACCGCGTAGGCACAGCCCCGGATGCGGCCAAAGGCGCGCAGGGTGTCGTAGTAACCCAGTTCGATGTTGCGCTTTGCGGTGTCAGGGTCGAAGTGCAGGATATCCCCCAGTTCCCAGTAGCTGCGGATCATGGTGGTGGGCAGACCGGTCAGGTTGGGGCGGGTGATGCCCACGCCCTCAAGGTCCACACAGACCAGCTCCTCTGCACCCATGGTCTTGGCAAGGCCGGTGGGCATATTATCGCTGTACCCGCCGTCCAGAAACTTGACCCCGTCGATATCCCGCGCCCGCAGGGCAGGGAAGCAGGCCGCCGAAGCCATCAGGTAGTCCCGCACCTGCCCGGCGGGGATATCCTCCAGCGTCAGTTCCCGGGGGCGCAGCCCGCGCTGCTCCACCGTCACGATGCCGAACCGGATAGGCGCTGCCCGCAGCGCGTCCTCGTCCAGCACCCGCTCCACGATCTCTTCCAGCGGGGTCACGTCCATGCCGCCCGCCTTTACCACCCGGCGCAGAAACTGGTGCAGGGCAGAAAGGTCTGCGTTCTCCTCCGGCAGTTCCATCACATCCCGGCTGCGGATGGTCAGCCACATATCCCGGGCAGTCTCGTAACGGTCCAGCACGAACATGGCACCGTTCAGCCCGCCCACGCTGGTGCCGGTGATGATCTGCGGGTGCCAGTCCAGCTCCATCAAAGCCCGCCAGACGCCCACCTGATAGCTGCCGCGCGCGCCGCCGCCTGCCAGCACCAGCGCCTTTTGCGTGGGATCTCTGCGTTCCATATCAAACCCTCCCGTGCACGTTCCCGGTATTTCCAACATTGTTATAATTATACCATACTTTTAGGTAAAATTCTCCCGTTTTTTCGGGGATGATGCCTTTTTCCTGTGAAAGTTTCGTGCTATACTAGCCAGAGACGTGTATCACTGCGGCCCGGAGGGGCGCACAACAGGAGGAAAGTATGCACTGCAAACAATGGATCTTTGATATGGACGGCACCCTGACCGACAGCATGGTGGTGGTATGGGAGGGTGCCCCGGAGGCGCTGCTGGCGCGCTTTGGCCGCACCCCGAAGGCAGACCTGCACGAGACCCTGCTGACCATGGGCATGGAGGACGGCGCACAGTACCTTATCCGGGAATATGCGCTGCCGCTGGACAGGAACGGCTATCTGGACGTGATGCGCGAGGTGATCGCTCAGTTGTACGAAAAGGTGGAGCTGAAGCCCGGCGTGCGGGACACCCTTGCCCGGCTGCGGGCCGAGGGCGCGCGGATGTGCATTTGCTCCAACACATGGAGCAGCCAGTGCCGCGCCGTGCTGACGCGCCTTGGCATCGACGAATACTTTGATTTTTACATCGAAGCACGGGGTGCGATGAGCAAGAGCAGCCCCGCCCCCTTTATGGAGGCGCTGCACCGCCTTGGCGGCACAAGCCCTGCCGGGTGCGCTGTGTGCGAGGACGCCATTTACGCCGCCCAGACTGCCCACGATGCCGGCTTCTATCTGGTAGGCATTCAGGACGTCTCCAGTGCCGCCGATGCCCCTGCTCTGCGCCGGGTATGCGACCAGTTCCTGCCGGACTGGACTGCGCTGGACTGGGCGCAGGTGTAATATTTCCCAGCGCAGCGCTCTTGTAATCCGGGCGGCGCAGGAGTATGATAATAATAATACTCAAATCTTGTCGTGAAAAAGGAGGCCCTGTCATGACGAATCCGCTCGTCAGCATCATCGTGCCCGTGTACAACGCCCAGAAGGGGCTTTCCCGCTGTCTGGAAAGCATCTGCAGCCAGACCTATCAGGAGCTGGAGATCATCGTGCTGAATGATGGCTCTACGGACGACAGCCTTGCCATCTGCGAGCAGTTCCGGGCAAAGGATCCCCGTCTCGTGGTGGTGGATAAGGAGAACGAGGGCGTTTCCCGCACGCGGAACGCCGGGCTTGCCCTTGCGCAGGGCGACTATATCCAGTTTGCGGACAGCGATGATGTTCTGGACCCCGATTACACCCAGAACCTTGTGCAGGCCGCCTTGCAGCACAGCGCGGATCTAGTGATCGCCCCGTACTGGATGGTGATCCCCTCCAACTCCAGCAAGACCGGGCACGCGCTGGAAACATTGCAGGAATCGCTGGGCATCGAGCCGGAAGCGCCCAAGACCGAGGTGCACAAGTACGGCTTTCTGCCGCAGGGCGTTTACAGCCGGGAGGACTACGCCCGCCGCCTGATGCAGCAGCCCGCCTCCTTTTACTACGGCGTGCTGTGGAACAAACTCTACCGCCGGGAGATCATCGCGGAAAACCAGCTTGGCTTTGCGCCCGATGTCCATTGGGCGGAGGATCTGCTCTTCAACATGGGGTATCTCGAACACGCGGAGGTGTTCGTTTCCATCCCCGATGCCGGGTATCACTATATCCAGAACCCCAAAAGCATCTGCCACACCCAGATCGACCTGCGCGGGATCGTGGAGAACAAAACGCAGGTCTTTCAGCTGTTCAAGGAGGTGTACACCCGCCTTGGACTGTACGAGGAGCTGCAGCCCCAGATCTACAAATTCCTGTTCGCCTTTTCGGAAAGCGGTGTGCCCTCGGACAGCCTGCAGGGCGCTTTGCTGGATGCCGTGTCCCGCCTGAACGATGCCTCTGTCCAGCCCGAGCCCTCCCGCAAAAAGCCCCGGCGAAAGCCCAAAAAGCACGCCCGCCGCAAAAAGCCCCGGGATAAGACAGAATAAGCCATTTACAGCCGGGACGCTTTGAACGACCGCAAATGCCGTTTGCCTTTACGGCCTTTCCCGTGAAAAGGCAATTATATCGTCAAGCAAAAAAAGCCGCCGCACAAACGCTGTGCAGCGGCTTTTGCTTTTATCCCAACCGGGCGCAGAAGGCTTCCCGGACGGCGGTTTCCCGTCCGCGGGGGATGGGAATGCGTGCCCCGCTGCGCATCCGTACCTCGCCGGGGGAAAGCAGCTGCACTGCTTCCAGATTGACCACATAGGAGCGGTGCGGCTGCACAAAGCGTCCGTCTGCCAAGAGCGGCTGCGCCACGGCGGAAAAGGGCACCCGCAGCGAGAGGGAAGCCACATCCTCCCCGGTGGTCAGGTGGAAGTGCACGATATGGTGGGTGCACTCCAGATATTCAAGCTCGGCATAGGCCAGCGCCCGCACGCCGTCTGCGGTGGTCACGGTAAGGGTGGGGCCGTATTCCGGCTCCACCGCCCGCTTGAGCAGGGCAGAGACCTCCGTCTGGTGCACCGGCTGCAGCAGATACTGCATGGCGTCCACCCGGTAGGCGCTGTATGCGTGGGCCGGGGTGCGCGCCACAAAGGCCAGTGGGGCGCGGCGGCCCCGGCGGCGCAGCTCTGCCGCCGCTGTAAGCCCTTCGGGCCGGGCTACCGCCGCAAGCTCAATAAGGTACAGTTCGTACCGCAGCCCGGCGGCATCCTGCTGCAAAAGAGCTTCCGGGCCTTGCAGCTGCTCCACGATGCAGGCGTCCTCCCGCCGGGCGAAGAACTCTATGCACTGGTGCTCCAGCCTGCTGCGCAGCGCCCCGTCCGGGCTGCATATCGCAATGTGAAAGATCATGGTTTGATTTCCTTTGCGGCAAAAGGGCTGCTGCAGATGCTTTTACTTTAACAAGCTCGCCCTCTCCGTCTGCTCACTGCGTTCGCATCCACACTCCCCCTTTTGTCGCTGCGCGACATCTTCCCCCGGCGCGGGGGAAGTCTTTCCTCAAAGGGAGAGGCCTTGGCAAAGAGATGAAGTTTGCGTGGACTGCCAAGGGCTCCCACTTTGGGGGAGCTGGCAAAGCCGACAGGCTTTGACTGAGAGGGCGAGGACGTTGACCTTGCGCAGCAATCCTATTTTGTTTTCTGCATCAGCAGCCGATGGCGGCGCACTTCTCAGCCAGCCATGCGCGCTCGTCCTCGGTCAGGCGGGGTGCCAGCTGCTCGAACACCTTGCGGTGGTAGTCGTTCAGCCAAGCGATCTGCTCCTTGTCCAGCACGCCGGGCACGATGGGGGAGGTGGCAATGGGCACAAAGGTGATGGGACGGAAGGCAAGGAAGGTGCCGTACTGGTTGTCGGCCTTGTGGTAGCACTCGATCTCGTTTTCAATGCGGATGCCCACTTCTCCGGCCTCGTATACGCCGGGCTCGTCGGTGACGATCATGCCCGGGCGCATCAGGGTGGTGTTGCGGCCGTTCAAAGCGTGGGGGCCCTCATGGACGTTGCCCACAAAGCTGACGCTGTGGCCGGTGCCGCAGCGGTAGTTGATGAGGTGACGCCACAGCGGCTCGCGGGCGATGGTGTCCAGCATATGGCAGTCGCAGTAATCCAGCCAGACGGCCTTGGCGATGTCGATGTGGCACTGCAGCGTCCAAGTATAGAACAGCCGCTCGTCCTCGGTCAGCTCGCCCAGCGGGTAAGTGCGGGTGATGTCGGTGGTGCCGTCCATGTAGGTAGCGCCGCTGTCCACCAGCAAAAAGCCCTTGCGCTGCAAGACGGCGTGATCCTCCGGGGTGGCGTGGTAGTGCATCATGGCTGCGTTGCCGCCGTAGGCTGCAATGGTACCAAAGCTTTCCACCAGGAACTTGTCGTCCGCGCTGCGGTACTTGTGCAGGATCTCGTCCACGGTCAGCTCGGTCAGCTGTTCGCCGGAAGCCAGACGGTTTTCCAGCTCGATCTGGAAGCGCACCATGGCTACGGCGTCCCGCAGATGGGACTCGCGCAGGTGCGCCAGCTCCACCTCGTTCTTCACGCCCTTCATGGCAAGCAGGGGGTCGGCGGCGTCCTTCACGGTCAGGGCGGGGTTGTTTTCCAACACCTGATACACGGCGTAGTTCACAGTAGCGCTCTCCGCCAGCACAGTCTGGGGCTCGGTCTCGGCAGCCATCACGTCCAGAATGCTGTCGTAGTCGGCCAGCGTCACGCCGTTGGCTTCCAGCTCTGCCTTTGCCTCCGGGGTGACCCGCGCCTGATTGATGAACAGCACGGCGCGGCTGGGGGTAACATAGCAGTAGGCCATGGCGTAGGGGGTGCACTCGATATCCATGGCGCGCAGGTTCAGAAGCCAAGCCAGATTATCCAGCTTGCCAACCAGCTGGGCGGTGCAGCCCTGCTCCTTCAACTTGCTGCGCAGCTGCTCCAGCTTTTCTGCCGGGGAGAAGCCTGCGTACTCCTTGGGCAGGATCCATGCCGGGGTAGCCGGGCGGGCAGGGCGTCCCTCCACCCACAGCTCGTCCTCCAGGAACAGGGTCTTGATGCTGCCGTGCTTGGGTTCCAGCTCCTTTTTCAGGTTGTTGACCAGCGCGCAGTTGGCGGTCAAGCCGCACAGACCCAGCGTGCCGCCCTCGGGCAGCACCTTGCCGCAGTATTCCTCGGCGGTGGGCACGCCCGGCTCGCCCATGCGCATCAGCTGGATCTCGGTGCCGGCGATCTCTTTCTCTGCCTGCACAAAGTACCGGCCGTCTGCCCAGACGGCGCTCTCGGTCATAGTGACCACAAAGTTGGAGTTCTCACCGTGGAAGCCGGAAAAGTAGGTCAGGGAGGTGTAGTGGTCGGGCAGATACTCGCTGGAATGCGGGTCGCCCACCGGGATCAGATAGACGTCCACGCCGTTTGCCTTCATAGCGGCACGCAGCGCAGCCAGACGCTCGGGAACTGTGTTCATACTCATAACAAAAGCCCTCTTTCTGTCATTTGCCGGAAAAACGTCCGGCGGCGATGGTTTGCTGCTGCTATTGTATCATTCTGCGGGGAAGAATGCAATGCGGGGACGATTTGGAATGGCCTCCGCTTGCGCTCTGGCCATGTTCAGCGGAAGAATTATTTTATATTTCGCGTTTGGAGCGACCGCGTTTGCGCAGCAATGAAAGCCCCAGTGGGGCTTTTAAGCGGCAGAGCGGTCTGCGTTAGCAGATGGAGGGGCTTTGCCCCGACAAGCTCTGCGGAGCGCTCCAAACGCATTTTCACGGGAGGGGTCGTAAAGGCAAACGACAGTTGCAATTCAACCGTCAACTTTTCCGCCATGCCAAGGGCTCTCCCCTTGGGAGAGCTGGCGCGGCAGCGCCTGAGAGGGCGAGCCCGCTGCGGGGAGGGAGCACCCCTTCCGTCTGCTCCCGCTGGTCGCAGCCACCTTCCCCAAGGGGACGGCTTCAGCGGTGACGGTAAACTTCCCGGCATAGCGCAAAGGCGTCCCCTTGAGGGCTGACTTCCCCCGGCCGGGGGAAGATGTCGCGTAGCGACAAAAGGGGGAATCAGGCACGGCAAAGCCGTGCCTGAGGGGGTAAAACGCCGTCAATTTGCAAAAAAAGTTACAAATTTTTCTTGAAAAAGGCCGGTTTCCCATTGACAGCCTTGTTATAATAGAGGTGTAGTATTTTTATGGGTCAGCACTCTGCGGCCCTTTGCGCTAACAATTGCGAATATTGCGATAAAAAGAAAGAGGCATTTGGAACATGACTAAAATCGATATCTTCTCCGGCTTCCTTGGCGCCGGCAAAACCACTCTGATCAAAAAGCTGATCACCGAGGCCTTTGCAGGCCAGCAGGTGGTGCTGATCGAGAACGAGTTCGGCGAGATCGGCATTGACGGTGGCTTTCTGAAGGAAAGCGGCATCCAGATCAACGAGCTGAACGCAGGCTGCATCTGCTGCTCTCTGGTGGGCGATTTCCGCACCGCTCTGCAGCAGGTGGTGGAGCAGTACCACCCCGACCGCATCGTCATCGAGCCCTCGGGCGTTGGCAAGCTGAGCGATGTGACCCGCGCCGTGGAGGGCGTGGCGGAGCATCTGGACGTGCAGCTGAACAGCTTTGTCACCGTGGCCGATGTGAACAAGGTCAAGATGTATATGAAGAACTTCGGCGAGTTCTACGATGACCAGATCAGCCATGCAAGCTGCATCCTGCTCAGCCGCACCCAGACCGCCAGCGAGGAAAAGATCGCCGCTGCCGTGGCAATGCTGCGGGAAAAGAACCCCACCGCCACCATCGTGACCACCGCATGGGATCACCTGACCGGTGAGCAGATCTTGAAAGCCATGTCCACCAAGGACGACTTCAAGGCCGAGCTGATCGCCATGGCTGCCAAGGCCAACGAGGAGCACGCCCATGAGGACGAGGAAGAAGAGCACGAGCATCACCATCATCACTACGATGAGAACGGTGTGTGCAGCTGCGGCCATCATCATGACCATGACGACGATGACGATGATGAGGATGAGCACGAGCATCATCACCACGACCACGACGAGCACGATCACGATGACCACTGCTGCTGCGGCCACCACCACGATCATGATGAAGATGATGACGAGCACGAGCATGAGCATCACCATGATCATGACGAGCATGACCACGAGCACGGCGACCACTGCTGCTGCGGTCATCATCATCACGACCACCACGCCGATGAAGTGTTCACCAGCTGGGGCGTGGAGACTGCCCGCAAGTTCACCAAGGCTGAAGTGGAGCACGCCCTCACCGAGCTGGATACCGGCAATTACGGCATGATCCTGCGCAGCAAGGGCATCGTGGACGGCGGCGCAGACGGCTGGCTGGAGTTCGACTATGTGCCCGGCGAGTGGGAAGTGCGCAGCCGCAGCGCAGACGTGGGCGGCAAGCTGGTGGTCATCGGCTCCAAGCTGAACGAGACCGCCATCGCCCAGCTGTTCGGCTGCTGACCCCTTCAGTCAATGCCTGACGGCATTGCCGGCTCCCCCAAGGGGGCGCCTATCATTGATAAAAGGAGCAACCATTTATTATGGCAAAAGAGATCCCGGTCTACCTGTTTGTGGGCTTTCTGGAAAGCGGCAAGACCAAGTTTATTCAGGAGACCTTTGAAGACCCCAATTTCGACTCCGGCGACAAGACCCTGCTGCTGATCTGCGAGGAGGGCGAAGAGGAGTACAACGAGAAGAAGTTCGCCTTCCCCGGCGTGACCGTGAAGGTGCTGGAGGATAAGTCCGAGCTGAACCCCCAGAACCTTGCAAAGCTGGGCAAGGAAGCGGACGCAGGCCGTGTGGTCATCGAGTACAACGGAATGTGGCTGCTGCAGGATTTAGCGGATGCCCTGCCCGAAAACTGGCTGGTGTACCAGTGCATCGCCACTGCCGACGGCACCACCGCCCTGACCTACGCCCGCGACAACTCCATGCGCAGTCTGATGCTGGATAAGATCGCCCGCAGCGAGCTGATCGTGTTCAACCGCGCCGAAGCCGTGAACAACGATGACGCCCGGCAGGAGCTGCACAAGCTGGTGCGGCAGGCCTCCCGCAAGTGCGATATCGCCTACGAGTTCAAGGACGGCAGCGTAGCCTACGACGATATCCCCGACCCGCTGCCCTTTGATATCAACGCCGACCCCATCGACATCCCGGATGACGATTTCGGCATCTGGTACATGGATTGTCAGGACGAGCCCCAGAAGTACACCGGCAAGACGGTGCGTTTTCTGGCACAGGTCTGCCAGACCAACCGCGCCGGCAAAAACAGCTTTGTGCCCGGCCGCTTTGCCATGACCTGCTGCGTGCAGGACATCCAGTTTGTGGGCTTCCCCTGCAGCTACGATGGCTACAAGGCGCTGGAGCAGCGCGCTTGGGTGCGGGTGACCGCCAAGGTGGGGTACAAGTTCCACAACATCTACCGGGGCAAGGGCCCGGTGCTGACCGCCGTGTCGGTGGAGCCCGCCGAAAAGCCTTTGGAAGAGGTCGTAACGTTCTCTTAACGTTTCTTTATAACAAGGAGGTTCTGGTATGAAAACTCTGTTCCGTATTCTTGGCACGGCTGCTGCCGTGGCCGTCACCGGCGCTGCCATCGTGGTGCTGGACAAGATCCTGAACCAGAAAGACCCGCTCCATGTGGAGGAGGTCGAGTTCCCGGAGGAAGCCGAAAAGGACGCCGAGGAGGTCGAAAAGACCGCCGAAGCCTACGCGGAAGCCGAAGCCAAGGAAGAAGCAAAGGCTGCCGATGCCGCCGCAGAAGCTGCCGAGGAAGCCGCACCGGAAGCACCTGCCCCTGCTGAGAACGCACCCCAGACCCAGCCGGAGACCGCTGCCCAGCGCCCCGCCTACGACCCCGAAG
>ERZ1035051.663-NODE-663-length-11211-cov-6.938777_pt1 | contig 11211 bp, 8 predicted proteins | sample MGYA00520586_ERZ1035051 | MGnify/ENA primary metagenome ERZ1035051 (study PRJEB33766, sample SAMN09781692) | gut metagenome | biome: gut microbiome | host: Homo sapiens | place: Madagascar | study: EMG produced TPA metagenomics assembly of the PRJNA485056 data set...
AGGAAGATGCTCAGCTCTGCCTGGGCTTCAAGCCAGATGCTGACGTAGAGGGCGGCAAGACAGATGCTGAGGGTTACTACGGCATCTTCCAGGGTATGATGAAGGAGTTCGGATTCAAGTATGTTGTTTCTACTCTCCGTGAGTCTCTCTCTGCTACACACAACGGCTGGAAGGCTCTTATCTATGACGGTAAGGAGTTCTACCAGAGCAAGCACTATGACATCAACCCTATCATCGACCGCGTAGGTGGTGGTGACTCTTTCTCTGGTGGTCTGATTCACGGTCTTCTGACCAAGGAGACTCAGGCAGAGGCATTGGAGTTCGCAGTAGCTGCTTCTGCATTGAAGCACACTATCCCTGGCGACTTCAACCTCGTTTCTGCTGATGAGGTAGAGAGTCTTGCTGGCGGTAACGCTAATGGTCGCGTTCAGCGATAACATTTAACACTTAACATTTAACATTAAAACAAAAATGGCAAAATTTAGCAAAATGCAGGTCATGGCAGCCATGAAAGAGACTGGTATGGTTCCTGTATTCTTCAATAAGGACGTTGAAATCTGCATGAACGTAATCAAGGCTTGCTATGAGGGTGGCGTTCGTGTTTTCGAGTTTACTAACCGTGGTGACTTCGCTCACGAGATTTTCGGTGAGTTGGTAAAGTGGGCTGACAAGGCTTGCCCTGAGATGATCTTGGGTGCTGGTACAGTTGTTGATGCTGGTACAGCTTCTCTCTATCTCCAGTTGGGTGCCAACTTCATCGTAGGTCCTAACTTCAACCCTGACATTGCACCAGTCTGCAACCGTCGCCTGGTTCCATATTCACCAGGTTGTGGTTCTGTTACAGAAATCAACAATGCTCAGGCAGCAGGTTGCGATGTAACCAAGGTGTTCCCTGCTGGTAACGTAGGTGGTCCTTCATTCGTCAAGAATGTGATGGCACCATTGCGTTGGAGCAATATCATGGTAACAGGTGCCGTAGAGCCAACAGAGGAGAATCTTACTCCTTGGATCAAGGCTGGCGTACTCTGCGTAGGTATGGGCTCTAAGCTCTTCCCTAAGGAGACTGTTGCTGCTGGCGACTGGGCTGCTATCACGGCTAAGTGTCAGGAAGCTCTTGGCTATATTGCCAAGGCTCGCGCTTAATTTTTTTGAACTTCGTTTTTAAAAGTTATTAGTTTTTATGCTCATGCATAAAAAATCATGTCATCTTTACTGCGTCGTCATCAACCTTCTGGTGGTGACGGCGTTTGTTTTTTCAGCTTGTTCGCCTGCCCATCAGTATGAGGTGGATAAGTTGAATAGCCAATCCTATGCTTTTCACTATCGCAATCTTGATTCTACCAAAGTCTTGGCTAAGAGAGCTTTAGCTCTTTCTGATGATTATTCTACCGGTTATGCTGAGGCTTGCAATAACCTTGCTTTCGTGGCAATTGCCAAGATGGATTACAAGCTTGCTAAACAGTGGCTCAACCTGGTGGAAGAACGCAGCGACAACCAGATAGAACTCCTTATTGCCGACGTCCAGAATATGCGACTCTGTCAGCGGGAAGCCCGCAACAAGGATTTCTACGCCTATCGTGAGAAAGCGATGCGCCGACTGCGCCGAATAGGCGAGGAGACTGATAACCTTCCTCCTCGTGAATATCAGCGTGCGGTCTATGCCCAGTCAGAGTTCGCGGTTGTGGCTTCCACCTATTTCTATTATGTGCAGTTGGAGAAGCCGATGATGCAAGCCCTGAACCAGATAGACCCTGACGCCTTGGAGCAGGATACAGCCCAGTATCTGAACTATCTTTACAATTACGGTTCGGGTGGAGCGATTACCCACGGTACTCAGCACGAGATTCTGCAGGCAGAATTCGATATGCTCATCAGATGCTACATGCTGGCGAGCGGTCCTAATCCTTATCCTTACTGGCAGGCGAATGCCCTTCAAGCTATCAGCGAACATATCCAGGATGAAGACAACCGGGAGTTCCTCATCAGGAACAACCTGCCTGCCTTCCAGTATCTCAACATCGAGCAGATGCCCGCCAACCTGCTTGCCGGCAACTTTGCCCAGCGAGCGCTCAATCTCTTCAGCAGCTATGGCGATGTTTATCAGACGGCAGGAGCCCATCGTACCCTTGCCGAGTGCTATTGGCAAATCAGGGATTACCCGTCGTCGCTCGACTGTCTGAACCATGCGCTCTATGACAACAAGGCTATCTTCCAAGCGCCCGACCTCGTGGCTTCCATCCGCGAGCAGATGAGTCTGGCTTATTCCGCACTCGACGACAAGGTGAAGAGCGACTACAACCGCAACGCCTATCTCGACCTGCAGGAGTCTTCCCGACAGGACCGCCAGCTCGAAGCCCGTGCAGCCCAGCTCGACGATATCGCCACGATTCTCAATGTCATGATCATCGCCGTGATAGCCATGATTGTCATTGCCGTCATCCTGCTCTATGTCTTCGACTATATGAAGCGCAAGAAAGCCAAGGAGGAATCCACGGAAGAACTGCTTAAACCTCTGCATGAACGAATGGAGCTTAATGCTCAGAAACATAAAGAATTCCTTGAGGAGCTTGAAGAGGAAACAGAACGCAGTATGGAATTGACGATGAGAGTATCTGTCAACAAGGAACGCAACGTGGAGCAGCGCACCAAAGTGGAGTTTGCCAACTCAAATCTTTCGTATATAAACCGTATGCTGAACGAGGTGACCCGACTCTGCAAGGGGGGTGAAACTGAGGAGGTAAGAAAGCAGCGCTACCAGTATATATTGGAATTGGTAGATGTCATTGAAGACTATAACAGTACCCTGACACGCTGGATTCAGATGAAGCAGGGAATGCTGAACCTCCGCATCGAGAGTTTCTCCCTGCAGCAGCTCTTCGACATTGTGGAGAAGGGAAAGACGAGCTTCCAAATGAAGGGCATCAGGCTCGTGGTGAAGCCGACCGATGCTGTTTTGAAAGCCGACCGTGCCCTGACGCTCTTCATGATCAATACGATAGCCGACAACGCCAGGAAGTTTACTCCTGCCGGTGGCGAGGTGGTCGTCGAGGCTCAGGTCAAGGCAGAGGATAAGTATGTGGAGATTTCCATCACGGACAACGGAAAGGGTATGGACGAGGAACAGCTGTCTCATGTCTTCGACCGCGCCTATACCGGCGGACATGGTTTCGGACTGATCAACTGCAAGGGAATCATCGAGAAATACAAGAAGACGAGCCGCATGTTTGACAAGTGCGATATTTCTGTACAAAGCGGGGTGGGCAAGGGGAGCCGTTTTGCCTTCCGCCTTCCTGTGGGGCGTATGCTCCTGCTGTCGTTGCTGATAGCCCTGTTCTCATGTCTTCCTTCAGGCAGCGCTTGGGCGAAGATGCAGAAATCTCATGGCTCTCATCATCTGCACAAGCGTACAGCCGTTCAGAAGCCGCTCAATCTGCAGCGAGCAGACCAGTATGCCGACAGCGCCTATTTCAGCAATGTCAACGGTCATTACGAGCGCACGCTTGCCTTCGCCGATTCCGCAAGAGAGTATCTCAACCGCCATTATCTCTCGCTCCGACCTAAGGGAACCTTCCTGATGGTGAAGTATCCGAAGTCGGGAGCCATAGCCGAACTGCAGTGGCTCAGAGACAGTCTGCCAACCGACTACAACGTGATTCTCGATATCCGCAACGAGAGTGCTGTGGCAGCCCTGGCGCTCCACCAGTGGGACCTGTATGCCAGCAACAACAAGGTCTACACTCAGCTCTTCAGGGAGATGAGCGCCGACAATACGCTCGATGAATACGTGCGCACGATGGAGGTTTCCAAGAACTCCAAGAATGTGGCGGTGGTTCTCCTGATACTCCTCCTGCTGCAGCTGCCGCTGGCTTACTATCTGCTGTATTATCGCCACATCTTGCGCTATCGCTTCGCAGTAGACAAGGTGAATACCATCAACCAGATTCTGCTCAGCAGCAGCTCTGACAAGGAAAAGCTGCAGCGAATCGGCGAGATATGGGATGAGAAAACCAGCCGTAGAGCCAACAGCGAACAGCTCAACGAGGTGGTGGTGCGCATCGAGAAAGCTCTGAACGACGGCATTGCAGATGTCCGGAAAGACTACAGCAGACTGGAACTGCTGGAAGATGAAATCCATCGAACGGAATACGAGGGTGACAAGCTGTATGTTGCCAATCAGGTGCTCGACAACTGTCTCTCTGCCCTGAAACACGAAACGATGTATTATCCGTCGCGCATCCGACAGCTCATCGAAACCAATCCCGATGATGTGGAATCGCTGCGCGAGCTGATAGAGTATTACAAATCGGTATATACCATGCTGAGTACGCAGGCGATGGAGCAGGCGAAGGGTATGGTAAGGCAGGATTACCACCTGCTGGAGCTTCTTTTCAAAATCCTGATAGCCAATACGAAGAAGTGCGACATCAGAATCGAGATTACAGACGGAAATCCTTATGCCGAGGTGTATGTGAAGCAGCATGAGTCGGCTTACGTTTCCCGCCAGATTAGCGATTTTTTTTCTTCAACTACCGTGGATGTCAATTATCTCGTGGCGAGACAGATAGCCAGAGAGGTAGGTGATATTACCAACTTGCGCGGCTGCGGTCTCAGTTCCACTGCCGGATCTGACGGCAGTGCAATCATCACGGCTGTCCTGCCTGTAGCGGTCGTTAAGAGAATCGACTTCGAGGGCTTGAAGGAAAGATGGAAAAATAAGGTTGAATTAGAAATAACAGAAGTTCAGCATGAGAAACCTCAAGCTGGAGTTGAATAGAAATACTAAAAATAGAATTGAGATATGGAGAATTTTAAAGTGATTATAGTAGAAGATGTACCGTTGGAGCTGAAAGGTACCGAGGGCATCTTCAAGACCGACATTCCTGAGGCAGAAATCATTGGAACTGCCGAAAACGAACCGGCTTACTGGCGACTTATCAAGGCGCAGAAGCCCGACCTCGTGCTGCTCGATCTGGGATTGGGCGGTTCTACCACCATTGGCGTGGAAATCTGCCGCAGCACCAAGCAGCAGTATCCCGACGTGAAGGTGCTCATCTTTACGGGCGAGATTCTCAACGAGAAGCTTTGGGTGGATGCGCTGGATGCCGGATGCGACGGAATCATCCTGAAGAGCGGCGAACTGCTCACCCGTGGTGATGTGGCGAGCTGCATGGGCGGCAAGAAGATGGTCTTCAACCAGCCTATCCTGAAGAAGATTATCGAGCGATTCAAGAAGAGTGTGAACAGCGAGCTGATGCGCCAGGAGGCTCTCATCAATTACGAGATTGATGAATATGACGAGCGTTTCCTGCGCCATCTTGCCCTGGGCTACACCAAGGAGCAGATTACCGGTCTGCGAGGAATGCCTTTCGGTGTGAAGAGTCTGGAGAAGCGACAGAACGAGCTGGTGCAGAAGCTGTTTCCTGACGGCAACAACGGCAATAGCGTGAATGCCACCCGACTGGTGGTAAGAGCCTGCGAACTGCGCATCCTGGATATTGATAATCTTGTGGCTGACGAGGAGTAGGTCATGAGCGAGATAATTCATGGGGAATAGGACTATGAGGAATAGGATATCGATTTATCGGAAGTTGCCCCGTTTGGGGGCATGGCTGGCTAGCGGATTGCTGGTTGGCCAGTGCGTCCTGGTGCTGGTATCGTGGCTGCAGACGGCTGCGATGCCGGAAACCTTCCAGCGCACGTTGCTCAATGCCGAGGGCATCCGATGGTTCTTCGGACGCTTTACGGAGAATCTGAAGCAGCCGATGCTGGTCTGGCTCCTGCTGCTCTGCATCTCGCTGGGGGCACTCTACAGGAGCGGTCTGCTTCATTTCAACGGCAGGGAATATCGCCAGCGGGTAGCCATGCGAGTGGTGTTTTTCGAGTTTCTGCTGTTCGCCTTCGTGATGGTTTGTCTCACGATGGTTCCCCATGCTATATTGCTGAACGTGATGGGTGGCATCTGGGGCAGTAGTTTTACGAAGAGTCTCCTTCCGTACATTTGTTTTGCGGTCATGGTGATGAGTCTCACCTTTGGTGTGGCGAGCAACCGCTTCCGTTCGCTCGCGGAGGCTTATGAGGCGTCGTATTTCGGCATCCGCATCTTTGCTCCGCTCTATCTCCTCTACGTTCTCTCCATACAACTCTATAGTTCCCTGGTTTATCTTTATTTCTGATGATGGAATTCCCCACGTTCCCTGAATGGCAGAAGCTCCTAACTTAGGGGCTTTTGCCCATACTTGAATCATATTCGAAAGTTATTCCTGTGAGATAAGATAATATCTCCGTAAGATAAAAAAATATCTCCGTGAGATAAGATAATATCTCCGTAAGATAAGATAATATCTCCGTGAGATATGCTGCTTTTCCCCCTTTATTCATCTATAACCGCCTCCAAATATCAATATGAACAGTTAGTAATTTTACTAAATTATGATAGGTGAAAAAAGGCAAGATAAATATGAATTATATTTGTTGTGAAAGTATCCTCGAGTTTTTTCGGGGATAATATATATAAAAGGTGTATTGCAATATGTACGATTTGCAATACACCTTTGTCTTTATTTCTTCTCCAGTTCCTGAAGACTTTCCATTTTCTTTAATTCCAGGAATTCATAAATGCCACAGAGGTGCTCGCGGACACGACCATGCCCGAATTCGTAAACCTTGCTGACAAGACCATCTAGGAAATCACGGTCGTGGCTCACTATGATGAGCGTGCCATCGAAATCCAGCAGCGCCTGCTTCAACACATCCTTCGTCTTCAAATCAAGATGGTTGGTAGGCTCATCGAGAATCAATAAATTCACTGGCTCCAGCAGCAGCTTGAGAATGGCAAGACGGGTGCGTTCTCCACCCGACAACACTTTCACTTTTTTGGTAGAATCCTCTCCGCCAAACATAAAGGCACCGAGCAAATCACGTATCTTGTTGCGGATTTCGCCCTTGGCAACATCGTCGATAGTCTGGAACACCGTAAGCTCGCCATCCAGCAAAGAAGCCTGGTTCTGAGCGAAATAGCCTATCTGTACATTATGTCCCAACTCCAGTTTTCCCTTGTTCTGAAGCTGACCCATGATGCATTTCACCAGCGTAGATTTACCCTCTCCGTTTCTTCCCACGAAGGCAATCTTGTCACCACGCTCCACGGTGAGGTTCACACCGCTGAATATCTTCTTGCCGTCAAACGACATCGCCACATCGCTCATCTGCACCGGATAGGCACCGCTTCTCGGACTCGGCGGAAACTTCAGTCTCAGTCGGCTGGTATCCTCTTCATCCACCTCGATAAGTTCTAGTTTTTCAAGCATCTTCACGCGGCTCTGCACCTGGAAGGTCTTGGAGTAGGTACCCTTGAATCGTTCTATGAAGTCCTTCGTCTCAGCAATCATCTTCTGTTGTTCCTCATATTTCTTCATCTGCTGTTCGCGGCGCTCCTTGCGCAGTTCCAGATACTGGCTGTAGGTAGCCTTGTAGTCGTAGATTCTGCCCATGGTAACCTCGATGGTTCTTGTTGTAATGTCGTCTACGAATTTTCGGTCGTGACTGATCACTACCACCGCTTTCGAACTGTTGATGATGAAGTCTTCGAGCCATCCGATAGATTCGATGTCTAGGTGGTTGGTTGGCTCATCCAGGAGCAGTACGTCAGGCGATTTCAAGAGTAGCTTTGCCAGTTCGATACGCATGCGCCATCCTCCAGAGAACTCGCTGGTAGGGCGGTTGAAGTCGGAGCGTTCAAAGCCCAGTCCGAGTAGAGTTTTTTCTACATCCTCCTCGAAATGGGTCATGTCGATGGCATAGAATTTTTCAGACAACGAAGATACCTTTTCGATGAGTTGCATATAGTCATCGCTGTCGTAGTCGATACGTGTGGTGAGTTCGTTGTTGATGCGGTCAATCTCCGCCTGCATCTCATGCAGATGGGCGAACGCCTGGCAGGTTTCCTCGAACACGGTTCTTCCGTCTTCGGTCATGAGGTGCTGAGGCAGATAGGCGATGACACAGTCTTTCGGTGCGGAAACCGAGCCACGAGTGGCAGTTCTCACGCCAGCTATAATTTTGAGCAGTGTACTCTTACCTGCGCCATTCTTTCCCATCAGTGCTATACGGTCCTTCTCGTTGATCTGGAAGTAAATGTCTTTGAATAGGGTGGTGCCGCCAAATTCTACGGTCAATCCATCAACTGTAATCATATTTCTTTTTCTTGTTCTTTATGTTTATTATCTTTTGTTTGTTATTTTCTGCAAAGGTAATGAAATATTATCATTTTTCGGGATATTCCATCTAGAATGTTAGGTTAATGTTTCATAAAAGTTTTTGGATTAGGTGTATTTGATGAAAAAAAAGAGTAACTTTGTATTTATAGATGCGTAAAATCAGTAACTTAAACATTTTAAATCATGAAGAAAATTTTATCTCTTGCATTTGCTGCATTGTTCGTAGCATCAGCTTTTGCACAGAAGAGTGAAACGCTGCTGGAGCGTAACCAATTGACAAAGACTCCTCCTATGGGATGGATGACATGGAACCTCTTTAAGGGGGACATCAGCGAACAGCTCATCAAGGAAACTGCTGATGCGATGGTAGAACAGGGCTTCCGTGATGCAGGTTATGAGTACATCTTTATTGATGACCTATGGCAGGGTGGACGTGACCGACATAACAACATTATTCCTGATCCAAAGAAGTTTCCTAATGGCATCAAGGCACTTGCTGATTATGTTCACTCCAAGGGCTTGAAACTAGGCATTTATTCAGATGCTGCCCAGCTTACCTGTGGCGGATGGACAGCCAGCTACGGTTTTGAGGAGCAGGATGCCCGTACCTTTGCTTCCTGGGGCATCGATTATTTGAAATATGATTACTGCAATGCTCCAGAGGATAGTGCCACAGCCCGCCGCCGTTATCATGCGATGGCAGAGGCATTGAGTAAGTCTGGTAGAAACATCGTGCTAGGCATCTGCGAGTGGGGTCAGCGCAACTGCGAGGAGTGGTGCGAGCAGGTGGGCGGTTCGCTCTGGAGAACCAGCTATGATGTAAGAGATATGTGGAAAGATATTGTTCATCAGGGCGGTATGGGCATTCTAGACATCGTGAATGTTACGGCACCGCTGGCCAAGGATGTGCGCCACGGTCAGTGGCCGGACATGGACATGCTGGTAGTGGGGCTGAACGGTAAGGGTGGTCCATCCAGTGATTTGGGTGGCATAGGCTGCAATTATACAGAGTATCAGACTCAGATGAGCATGTGGTGCATGATGTCATCGGTTCTGGCATTGAGCAATGACCTTCGTAAGCTCTCGGCCGAAGACAAGCGCATTCTCCTGAACAAGGAGATTATCGCTATAGATCAGGATCCATTGGGCAAGGCTGCAGAGCGCAAGGTGAATCAGGCTGATTATCAGATATACGTGCGCCCGCTGGCTAATGGCTCTCATGCCATCGCTATTCTGAACTGCAGCGATAAGCCAATCCAGGTGCAGGCTGATTTCAAGCAGTTGGGCTTGAACGGAAAGTATCTGATAAGAGATGTATGGCAGCATCGTGATATTGCCAAGAAGGCAAACCGATGGAAGGGCAAGGTAATGGCTCACGAAACCAAGGTTTTCGTGTTGAAATAAGATAACATGACATCTGCTTTTTGCATATAAGAAAATAGAAGAAGGCGATAGCAGGCACGGATAATGATGTGCCGGCTATCGCCTTCAATTATTTTGATGCTATCAACTAGGATAATATTTCTTTTATTTTCTCCTCTTCGATATGCAATGTCTTTGCTATCATTTCTGCAGCTAAGCCAGATTTCGACAGAGCCACGACAGCTGCACGCAAGGAGGCGTCCTTCTCTTCAAGCGCCGCATTCTGCTTTTCAAGCGCCGCATTCTGCTTTTCAAGCGCTGCTTTCTGTTCTTTAAGCGCTGCTTTCTGTTCCTTAAGGATTTTATTTTGTGTCATGATAGTTGTATCCCTGTCTTCCAGTGCTTGAAAGAACTCGTCTTCTGCATTCATTCTGTTTCTGATTTCAGGATTAGTGGCTGCCGACTGAAGACGATGTAGGATATGAGCCATTTCTGCATCATCCGCATATTTATTTTCATCCAATTCAAGCATTCGCTGGTCATCTGGATAAATCTGTGACTGGTCGAAGACACTCAAAATTTTCTCCAATCTATTGTTCACCCTTCCTCTCAGCAACGGAATCTGGACAATGATGCTGTCGTGCTGCAGACTCTCTACAAATGGGTCTGGCTTCTTCTGGAGTATTTCATTTCCTCCATAGTCATATACCTTATGCTTAGCATAGATGACAGGTTCCGTGAATTGTCCTACGCAATGCCCCAGCAGATAAACCGCCACGGTAGGCAGGGCAAACTTTCCCTTGGTATCCTTACGCATATTCTCCTTGTTGTTATACTGCACAGCCAGATATTGGCGGAAGCGTAAGGTCTCCGTCTCCAACCATGTTTTCTGCAATTCTATCAGAATAAGCTTCTTACTTCCATCGTCTTCCAATACGGTTGCCGCAAAATCAACACGAAACATGGAGATGGTGTCACGAGAAATATTGGGATATTCATGACGTCGCATTTCTACAGCAATCACTGTTTTCTGCAAGAGTGCAGAAAGTAATGTCTTGGCTATTCGTTCGTCTTCCATCATATACTTGAAGACGGCGTCATAAAGTGGGTTGGCTACGTATATCACCATATTCTATCCTCCTGATTATTTATGATTTTTAAAAAATCTTCTTGCAAAGCGTTTGTTAGAGAGCGCAATGAAAGCTGCTTCAAATTGTCGAGCGCAGTAAATCTTATGCAAAGATACGCTGAATATTTGTAACTTCCAAATTTTTTGCTTGATTTTTTAGCATAAATAAAGACAGTTGGAATTCTTTGCTCTTAAAAAAATATTAAAGTATAATATTTTTTGAGGAAAACTGAAAAATATACAGGGAATTATATTAATTTTGCAAGCCGAAAAGAAAATAATATAATTCGAAGAAAGGTTATTAAAATTCGAAAAGAAAATAATATATAAGGTATGAAACGTTCATTCAGCATAATGATGGCTCTGATGCTCTCGCTCATGGTGGTTTACATGAGCGTGGTTGCTGATGGAAAGAATAAGCCCTTATCCGAGGAGGTCTCACGAACACCTCAAATAGTTTTTTTTACGAAAGAAGTGGAGTAAAGCTTGCCGTGAGAAGTCAGC
>ERZ1035051.683-NODE-683-length-10912-cov-4.907157_pt1 | contig 10912 bp, 9 predicted proteins | sample MGYA00520586_ERZ1035051 | MGnify/ENA primary metagenome ERZ1035051 (study PRJEB33766, sample SAMN09781692) | gut metagenome | biome: gut microbiome | host: Homo sapiens | place: Madagascar | study: EMG produced TPA metagenomics assembly of the PRJNA485056 data set...
AAAGCCCCACTGGGGCTTTCATTGCTCCGCTGCGCTGCGCAAACGCGAGCTTGCCTATGGCAGGCAGAGCAGGCTCATATCTCTGGCAAAGAAAAACAGGAAGTTCCCGCTGGGGAACTCCCTGTTGTACATATCATTATCGTCTGTGGCTTTTGGCAGGGTGCGTCCGGGTGCTGGGTATTCGTAAAACAGTTTTCGAGAAATGACACGGCAACTGCCTGTCAGGATTGGTTACGAGTACCCGGCTAGGCCGAGGAAGCATCAAGTCCCATGTCCGCACCGTCAAGGTATTGGATATGGGACTTTTTGCATTTCAGGAACGTGTACACCTCTGGAAAGGTGTAACACACTAGACTTTGTAGCAAAGTTGTGTGCCAAGGGTGCTGCGCCCCTTAGAATCCCTGCTCACATCGCCTGTGGGCGATGTGGATTCGCCGCACAGAAAGCTCTCACAAAAGGCACACCCGGCTGTCTGCGGCGAGGAGAAGGCACTTCTGCGGAAGTGTAATAACCCACTATGACACTTTCATCCCTGTGGTCTGCAAAGTGTAGTGGGCTCTCCGAGGGGGAACGGCTGTATAGAGTGCGTTTCGGGCAAATCGCCGCATACGTGTATACGGAAGATGGGTACGCACGTACGCAGTGAATCGGCCAAGTTCTCCCATGTAGAGGGTGTAATTTCGATAAAGAACGTGGTATAATTGACTCAACAAATCGATTTGTGGAGGCGATTATTTATGAAAAAAGAAACCAAGAAATCTATCTTATTCTATGCAGCTTCTGCTCTGTTATATATGGCTTCACTTATTAGCTTCATAAGTGGAAATGATAATTCTATGGCTGTTGTATGGTTGTGTCTTGGTTCATCATTTCTTTGCCTTGGCTCGACGCATCTTTGTTTAGGTTTGTCTCGTAAGAAAAAGGGAAACGACAAAACCGATGCAAGCAATAAATAAATTCCTAGTATATCGCACTCACTCCTAAGCAGGGTTTGGGGCAGGCACGCCCCAACAAGAAGCTGTCCCAAAGGGGCAAGAATTTTCAAGAATTGAAAATTTGTGGCCACGGGACGATTCTTGCTCTCACGAAAACCCATATTTTTTGAAAAAACGCTTTCCGCAGCCAAAGGAGGATGCACCATGAAAAAAGAGATCGAAGCCTTTGTCAACGCAGCCAACGAGCAGGAGTTGGAAGCCGCATGGAACAACCTCTCGGCAGAGGAACAGCGAGTTTTCGAGCAACTCATGGAGGAAGACTCACCCGAAGATGCACTGGCATTTTTCGCCCAGCTGTATGACGATGCCCCGAAAGAGCAGACCAGCGAGACTGTGAGCATCTCCGAAAATGAAATCTATTTCAAGCGGAAGCCCTTGACCGAAGAGCAGAAGAAACACGGCTCTTATGTGGACGAGAACGGCAACCTCCATGTCAAGAACCTGTCCGCTTTCTGGATTCCGGAACTGACCACCACGGAGAAAGTCGGCCACACCACCTACACCGTGACCGGCAGCTATGAGGGCAAGGAATCCTTTTTGAAGAAGCTGGAGCGCATTGTTGCCAAGAACGCCCAGCAAAAATTTGAAGATGAGGGTGCAGACGAATGACAACTGCGCCCAATTCTGCTATACTTGACCCGGTAACCAATCCTGTACTGACAGTTGCTCCACAGAGTAAGGAGGACACAACAATGTCTGGAGCAACGAATAAGATCACTGCACTTTACTGCCGGCTGTCGCAAGAGGACGCACGGCTCGGCGAAAGCCTGTCCATTGAGAACCAGAAGGCCATCCTTCTGGAATACGCCAAAAAGAACCACTTCCCGAACCCGGTATTCTTTGTGGATGATGGCTACTCCGGCACGAGCTATGACCGTCCCGGCTTCCAGAGTATGCTGACCGAGATCGAAGCAGGGCATATAGGAATCGTTATCACGAAGGATTTGTCCCGACTGGGACGCAATTCTGCCTTGACAGGTCTGTACACAAACTTCACTTTTCCCCAGTGTGGCGTTCGCTACATTGCCATTAACGACAACTACGACACCATTGACCCAAACAGCGTAAACAACGATTTTGCGGGCATTAAGAACTGGTTCAACGAGTTTTACGCCCGTGATACCAGCCGCAAGATTCGGGCTGTTCAGAAGGCCAAGGGAGAGCGTGGAGTACCGCTGACGGTCAATGTGCCGTACGGCTATGTGAAAGACCCGGAGAACCCGAAACATTGGCTTGTTGATCCGGAAGCGGCTGCGGTCGTGAAGCGCATCTTCTCCATGTGCATGGAAGGCCGTGGCCCGACCCAAATTGCAAACCAACTGTGGGTGGACAAAGTTCTGACTCCTACCGCCTACAAGTTGAGCCATGGCCGGAGTACAAACGCACCTGCCCCGGAAGACCCTTATCGCTGGGATAAAAGAGCAGTAAGTTTGATTCTGGAACGCCGGGAGTACACTGGCTGCACAGTCAACTTCAAGACCTATACTAACTCTATCTGGGATAAAAAGAAACATCTGAATCCTGTGAAAAATCAGGCTATCTTCTCGGATACACATGAGCGCATTATCGACGATGATGTGTTTGAAAAGGTTCAGAAGATTCGTAATCAGCGTCACCGCATGACCCGGACAGGCAAGAGCAGCATTTTCTCCGGTATGGTCTACTGTGCTGACTGCGGTTCCAAGATGCAATATGGTTCGTCCAATAACAGGGACTTCAGTCAAGACTTCTTTGATTGCTCTCTGCACAAGAAGAACGGGAGCAGGTGCAAGGGACACTTCATCCGGGTAAAGGTTCTGGAAGGCCGTGTGCTGAACCATATCCAGCAGGTGACAGACTACATCCTTTGCCATGAAGACTACTTCCGCAAGGTCATGGAGGAACAGCTTCGGGTGGAAAGCAGCGAAAAGCTGACTGTCCTGAAGAAGCAGCTTGCCCGAAATGAGAAGCGAATCGCAGATCTCAAACGGCTGTTCATGAAAATCTACGAGGACAACGCCAGTGGAAAGCTGAGCGATGCCCGCTTCGACATGATGAGCCAGAGTTACGATGCCGAGCAGAAGCAGCTGGAAGAGGACGGTCTCTCTATCCAACAGGAAATCGAAGTACAGGAACAGCAAATTGAGAATATTGAAAAGTTCGTCCAGAAAGCGCACAAGTACGTCCATATTGAAGAACTCACCCCCTATGCTCTCCGTGAACTGGTGTCGGCTATCTATGTGGATGCCCCGGATAAGTCCAGCGGAAAGCGGGTGCAGCACATCCATATCAAGTACGATGGGCTGGGGTACATCCCTCTGGATGAACTGGAAGCAAAAGAAAAGGCATGACCGAAGTCACGCCAAATCTTCCCCATTTAGGGAACTTTTGCAAATACTGTTTTATGGGAACTCTGCTGGTGGGCGCACCCTGTTTTTGTTTTGTCCTCAATCTTCTAACCCATGGTTCCCGGTTGCATTTTTCAAGTATTCCTCCGGGTCACCATTCAGAATCAAATCCGCATAGCCCAGTGGGTCATTGTAAATAAGGTAATCTAACTCTGACCTCTGCGCCATGGTCACATCCAGTGCATCCTCAACCCCGGTGCAGTCGATGGAAATCCTTCTCCCATCCCGGAGCAGAAGCTCCACACAGCCGGTATCCATGTTGAACTTGCAGGTTCTTTCATCGTACTTCATACTCGTGTCCTTTCTGCCTTACGGCACTCTTACAGTAGTCTGTCGTGCTTTCCTTATGATAAGGTCTAGGACGTTTCTCGATGGAAGCAAGGGATTCGTTCTGTTTTCCGAAGAATACAAAAAATCCGAACCCTTCTCCTATCGGAAAAAAGTTCGGATTTTGTTGTTGTGGTGCACCTCCAGGGACTCGAACCCTGGGCCCACTGATTAAGAGAAACCGATGTGCAACATTCATCAATTTTCGGAATCGCGCAGTTTCGTTATTTTTATCATTTCATCGAAATTTTATTCTTTGCATCCTTTGCATTATCTGTCCATGATGTTCTATCTTGCATCCGTTATCCAGCTATTCCGGTGTGCAAAAATGTGCAGAGCCAAAATCAGCCCCTTAAAACAGGGATCGGATTTTTATGCAAAGCCGGGAAAATGGGCTGGTTTGGCTCGAAAATGGCATCTGCAATTTCACCTGTTTAAACCAAGCATCAAATGTACATCAACAACTACGATTCATGGCAGGGATTTGGACAACTGCGATCTCTTATAAATCCAAAGCAGCTCTTTCTATGTGGACTTTTCTGGGTGGAAACACCTAAAAGGTTCACATTTTTTATTTTACCGGCAGCCAGACCGTTGCTTTTGCTCCGCAGAGGGTGTTCTGCCCGAACACTGCCGTGCCGCCATGGGCGGCGGCGATCTGCTGCACTACATATAAGCCAAGGATATGGGGCGCATTTTCGGCAGGCTCCGCAGCGTTCAGCGCCGCCAGAACGGCAGCCGGATAGCCAATACCGTCATCTGCCACGGTCAGGCAGAAGCGCTCCCCTACCTGCTGGGTGTGCACGGTAATGTTCACCGGCTTCGGATTATGCCGGACGCTGTTGTTCATCAGGTTTTCCAGCAGCCGTGCCAGCAGCGCCTCATCCACCGAAAGCACTGTCTGCTCTGCTAGTTCTTCCTGTTCCAGTGTGATCTCGCAGCGCTCTGCCAGCGGGCTTTCACAGAACTGCGCCACCAGCTGCCGGAACAGCGGCCCTGCCCGGAGGTCTTTCCGGCGCAGGGGTTGGGCACCGTATTCCAGCTTACTGGTCAGGTTCAGGTCATCAATGAGGGTGCGCAGCTTTTCGCACTGGGTACGGATGCCGGTCGCTTTCTGCCGGGAGCTGTCCGGCAAAAGTGCATCCTGTTCCAGCTGCTCCGCCCAGCCCAAGATCAGCGCCAGCGGGGTGCGCACGTCATGGCTGACCCCTGCGATCCACTGGGTACGGGCGTTGTCCCGCCGGGAAAGCATCTCATTTTTGACTTGCAGCTGCGCCCCGGTCTGGTTCAGCTTTTCTGCCAGTTCCCCGGCAAAACCGTCGGTAGGCAGCCGGACGGTCTGCCCCTGCGCCAGCGCATCCAGACCGTTTGCCACGGTCTCCAGCCGCTTTGCCCCCCGCCAACTCAGCCAGAAGCAGAGAACCAGACCCAGCAGCAGCATTCCCAGCACTGCTGCCGGGAGCACCCGCACCATGCTCAGGGCAAAGTCCGGTGAACTGTAAATGCTGTACTTCCACAGGCTCCCCTTTGGCAGCCCGATGACGAACAGTCCGTAGGGTTCTGTCCAGCAGAACACCGGGTAATCCGCCAGATACCAGCGGGCAAATCTGGCGATATCACCGGGAGTGTAGGCATGGTTCAGATCCTGCGGCAGGCTGTAGCTCCAGCGGATGTTTCCCACATCGTCCAGCACCATCGCCCACTCGTAGCCGTTCATCCACTCCTGCGGGGTGCGTTCTGCCCCAAAGGCAAGCCCTTCGGCGGTCTCCACCATGGAATCCGCGATCTCGCTGGAGGAATACTCCCGCTGCGGCAGGCGGCAGCCCTCCTGCCAGCCCAGCCAGCCCAGCACTGCAACACCGGAAAACAACAGCAGCAGAACGATGCCCACCGCCGCCAGCACATACCGCCGGATCAGGCGCACAAAGGTTTTCATGCTTCTTCCCCCTTTGTCAGCTTATAGCCAATGCCCCGCACCGTCCGTAGAAACTGCGGCGCACCGGGTTCGGCTTCCAGCTTCTCCCGCAGATGCCGGATATGTACCCCCAGACTGTTCTCGTAGCCATAGTAATCTGCGCCCCAGACCGCAGCACAAAGGGCATCGTAGGTAACGATGTGTCCCCGGTTCTCTGCCAATTTCCGCAGCAGCGCCAGCTCGGTAGCGGTCAGCGCCAGTGTTTTGCCCTCTGGCAGGGTAACAATGGCATCATTCAGGTCTACGCACCGCTCCCCCAGCTGCAAAGGTGCCGGTTTTGTACGGGACAGCTCTGCCCGGTACGCCCGCTGCAAAATATGCTGCACCCGCAGCAGCAGTTCCTGCATCAGAAAAGGCTTGGTCAGGTAGTCATCTGCGCCAAGACCCAGCCCAAACAGACGGTCGGCATCCGCATCCCGTGCGGAGAGGAACAGCGCCGGGACATCCGCTTTTGCCCGCAGCGCCCGGAACAGCGAAAATCCATCCCCATCCGGCAGGTTGATATCCAGGATCATCAGCTCCGGCTGCTCTGCCGCAAAACAGGCGCGGGCAGCGGCGCAGCTTTGGGCGGTTCTGATATGTCCATATCCTGCGCCCCGCAGCTGTTCATACAGCAGTGCCAGCAGTTCGGCGTTGTCGTCCACAAGCAGGAGCTTTGCATCATAAACGGTATCCATAAGGGCAGTTCTCCTTTCCCGCCTTTACTATACCACACTTTTTGCGCCACAGCGGAAAACACCTGCAAATTTAAGGGGAATTTAAGCTGGCCTTCCGGTCAGTTTAAGGCAGCGGGTGTATTCTGGCATCGTTCCGAAAACCATGAATGCGAAAGGAGACCATTTATGAAACCTGTGATCGAGACCCATGCCCTTTGCAAAAGCTACCATGGCCGTCCGGTGGTGGATCATTTGAACCTGACCGTCCCGGAGGGCTGTGTTTACGGCTTTTTAGGCCCCAACGGTGCGGGCAAATCCACCACCATGAAGATGCTGCTGGGGCTTGTACACCCCACCGGTGGCAGTGTGGAACTGCTGGGGCACACCCTGAACGAAGCAAACCGCATTGCCCTGCTGCGGCAGACCGGCAGTCTGATCGAATCCCCCTCCGGTTACCTGCACCTGACCGCCCGGGAAAACCTTTCCATCGTGTCTGACTTGAAAGACGTGGACCGGAAGGACATCAGCCGGGTGCTGGAGATCGTGCACCTGACCAAAGACGCTGACCGGAAGGTGGGGCAGTATTCCCTTGGCATGAAGCAGCGGCTGGGCATTGCCATGGCGCTGCTGGGCAGCCCCAAACTGCTGATTTTAGACGAACCTACGAATGGTCTGGACCCGGCAGGCATTCAGGAGATGCGCAGTCTGATTGCTTCCATGCCCCAGACCACCGGAGCCACCGTGCTGATTTCCAGCCACCTGCTGGGAGAAATCGAGCAGATGGTGGATCAGGTGGGCATCCTGAACCACGGCAGGCTGCTGTTCGAGGGTTCTCTGCAGCAACTGCAAAAGCACAGCCGGGGCGGCATTCTGCTGCGGGTGCTGGACGTACCCAAAGCCGCAGCCGTCCTGCAGCAGCAGGGAGTAAAAGCCGCTGCACCGGCAGATCAGCCGGGTACTCTGCAGCTACCCCCGCTGCCGGACGAAGCGCTGGCGGCGCTGGTCTGCGCCCTTGCCGAAAGCGGCGTGGGTGTGGTTGGCCTGACGGCACAGACAAAGAGCCTTGAGGATATCTTCCTCAGCCTGACCCAGACCAGCGGGGAGGTGGCGTAAGATGGCAGCTTTCCGTGCAGAACTGCAAAAAGCCCACCGTCGGCACGACCTTGCTCTCTGCCTGCTCATCCCCGGCATTGTCGTGCTATGGGTGGGCGGCCTTGCTCCGGCAGACCCGGAGGAGCTTGCCAACGGTTACAGCGCCCTGCTTTACAGCCTGCCCGTCATTGAAGCCATTCTGATGCCGGTGATGATGGCAGTGCTGGTCTCCCGGCTGTGGGATATGGAGATCAAAGGCAACACCGCCAAGCTTCTCTACACCCTGCAGAGCCGCCGCAGCCTGTTTGCATGCAAAGCGGTCTTTGGGGTACTGGAGGTGCTGCTGGTCACGGTGCTGGAGCTGGCCTGCGTTCCGGTGCTGGGGCGCGTTCATGGTTATACCGAAGCCTTTCCCACTGGGCAGCTGGTCTACCTATTCATCTGCACGCTGGCGGTGGACACAATGCTCTTCTTTGGCGAATTTCTGCTGATGCTGTGGGTGGGCAATCCCCTGCCGGCGCTCTGCATGGGCATCGTAGGGGCACTGGTGGGGCTGTTTTCTGCTTTTATGCCGCCGCTTGCCAGTTACTTTGTGCCTTTTGGGTACTACATCCCTCTGAGCGCCTACGAAGTGGCGAACTGGGACAAGGCCACCCACACCGTCACCTACGGCACCCGCCCCTTCAACTGGGGACTGCTGGCCTTTACCCTTGCGCTGGGCGCAGTGCTGTTTGCCCTTGCGTGGCGCAAGGTACAGGACGAGGAGGTATAAAACCATGCTGAAACGCTGTATTCTTGCGGAGAACCGCAAACTCCACGCATCTCCCATCTGGGCAATGTTCTTTGTGCTGCCCATTCTTTCGGCCACCTATGGTACCTTCAATTATCTGCAAAATCTTGAGATCCTCACCGACGGCTGGTATAGTCTGTGGACCCAGCACACCCTGTTTTATTCCATGCTCTTCTTCCCTGCCATGGTCGCCACCTATGCTGCCTACCTGTGGCGGCTGGAACATCTGGGGCACAACTGGAACCTCATCATGGCAAGCCCCGTACCGCCGCTGGACCTGTTTGCCGCAAAGTTTGCGGTGGTGACAAAGCTGGCACTGCTGACCCACAGTTTTGTGTTTGCACTGTTCGTGTTCTGCGGCAAGGTATTTGCCCACCTGCCCGGGCTGCCGCCGGTCACCTTACCTCTGTTTTTACTGCGGGGACTGCTGGGTGCGTTGGCTGTCATTGCCGCACAGCTGGTGCTGGCCATGATCATCCGCAGCTTTGCCGTGCCCATTTTTCTGGGGTTGCTGGGCGGCATTACCGGCATCTTTATCAGCTCCAAGGGCTTTGGACTCCTGTGGCCCTATTCCCTGATGCAGCTCGGTATGAACTCCAACAAAAGTGCGGATGCTCTGGCTGGCAGCTACGGGCTGTTTGCCTTCAGCTGCATCTTCTGGCTGGGGACGATGTTCCTTCTGGCATGGCTGCTTTTACGCCGGGAGGATGTGCGGGCATAAAATAGAAATCTGCGTATCTGCTCCTGTCAAGAGGGCTGGCACCGTCCAGCCCTCTCTCTTTTTGCCAAAGTTTTCATTGTTTTTTCTTGCACCATGCCGAAAGTGACGTGTTCTCAAAAGTTCGCGTTTGCGCAGCGGAGCGGAGCAATGAAAGCCCCAGTGGGGCTTTTAAGCAACAGAACGGTCTTGCGCAGCAAGATGGAGGGGCCTTGCCCGGAGCAGGAGTGCAGAGAGCGCAGCCCTTTGCCCCAGTGATATGATGGGTATTATCTGGCGCAAAATGGCGGCAGATCCAGCAGCTTCGCTGCTGCGTTCTCCCCCGCCAAGCTGTTGAAACGGAGATTAGAAAAATCATTTATAGTCAGATTATTTACATATAATAAATAGGGGTAAGGAAATGTTTATCGTGACCATTGACGGTATCTTTTTGCTATTTAAAAATATTTTGAAATAGCCTTGTATGAAGAATGCATGTGTGATACAATCTATTTAAAGATTATTTGAAATAGATTGGAGCGTGACCGCTTGGCTATAAATGAAGTGTTAGCTGCTTTAGCAGACGATACACGTCGAAAAATCCTGCTAAAGTTACAGGAAGGGAAAATAAGTTCAGGAGATTTAGCAATCTCATTGGATATGACACCACAGGCATTATCATACCATTTATCGAAGCTGAAAAAAGCAGACTTAATTTACGAAACTCGATACAAAAATTATATTTATTACGAATTGAATTTATCTATCCTTGATGAAACAATTATGTGGATCAGTAATTTGCGTGGAGGTCAACAATGAAAAAGAAAATGGTCGTTTTTTATAGTCTTATGTTTTTACCATTGGTAGTTGTCCTGATTGCCTTACAGTTTTTGCCAGAGCAAATCCCGGCTCATTATGATATGAATAATCAAGTGACACGTTGGGGCAGCAAATATGAAACACTAATTTTCCCTGTGATTACAGTTTTATTTGGCTATTTTATGCTTGCCATGGCTAAGTTATCCTCAAAACAAGAAGAAAATGGAAGTAACAACAAAAATGTATGTATTGTGACTGGAATTGCATCTCTTGCACTTTTCAACGCTATGACATTCTATTTTTTGTATGCTGATTTCAATTCGATTGAAAATCTGTCTTCCATTGCACTTGATTTGAATCAACTTGTATTTGGACTGCTTGGCGTTGCAATGATTATATTAGGTAACATTATGCCAAAACTACGAATGAACTCAGTTGTAGGACTGAGAAGCGTATGGAGTATGAAAAATGAAACAACATGGAAAAAAAGCCAACGCTTTGGAGGTATTTCATTTATCGTAAGTGGTATTATTATAATCATGGTATGCTTTTTGACGAAAGGCATTTCTTGTTTTTGGTGGACAATGAGCATCGTAGCAATTCTTTTGATTGTTGACACCTACTATACCTACACATTATCAAAAAAATACTAATACCGCAATCCGTGATTCACGAGATGCTATATATGAAACGCCCTACAAGACTAAAAATCTTGCAGGGTGTTTTCTTGTGCTCTAATTTATATGTAACCTGCCCCGAAACCGGGGCTGAAAATTTCTCTGAAATAACGGACGTGGAAGCCAAGCAACTGGGCTTTCCCTTCTGATGAATGGCGGTTACACGTCTGGTTACAGATTCGGTTACACTTCAGTTACGGCGCAAAAGCCGCATGACTGCCGTGTTTTCCGCTTTCTGTAACCATGTAACCTTAAAAACATAAGAAAAAGTATAAAGCCCACCGGATGCCCTGTGTACAGAAAAAGAGAGTTTTCCTGCCCGGTTACAATGAAAGCGTCTAAATCCCCTGCCATTGGATCTTCTGACCAGACCAAAGCAGCCAAGCACGAACCTCTTGTTTACCGGGTTGAGGAAATCGCCCAGCTTTTGGCGATTTCTCCTCGTGCGGCGTACAACCTGTGCAACACCACGAAGGATTTCCGGGTGCTGCGCATCG
>ERZ1035051.690-NODE-690-length-10817-cov-5.086136_pt1 | contig 10817 bp, 4 predicted proteins | sample MGYA00520586_ERZ1035051 | MGnify/ENA primary metagenome ERZ1035051 (study PRJEB33766, sample SAMN09781692) | gut metagenome | biome: gut microbiome | host: Homo sapiens | place: Madagascar | study: EMG produced TPA metagenomics assembly of the PRJNA485056 data set...
TGGCCTGCTCGCTGGCCATGGCTGTGCTGCTGAACCAGAATGTGAAGTTGCGCAACTTCTTCCGCACCGTGGCATTCTTCCCTTACGTTGCCTCGCTGGTGGCGGTGGCAGCGGTGTGGAACATGATCTTCAACCCCTCCATGGGCCCCATCAACATGATCCTGAACCAGTTCTTCGGCGTGGCGGTGGAAAACCTGCCCCGCTGGGCTGCCGGCAAGGACACCGCCATGATCACGGTCATCCTGTTCAGCGTGTGGAAGAACATGGGCTACTACATGGTCATCTATCTGGCCGGCCTGCAGGGCTGCAACCCGGACCTGAACGAAGCCGCCGAGCTGGACGGTGCAAACCGCTGGCAGCAGTTCTGGCACATCACTCTGCCCCAGCTGCGGCCTACCACCTTCTTTGTGGTCATTATGCTCACCATCTCCGGCTTCAAGGTCTACGACCAGATGTACATGATCACGCAGGGCGGCCCCGGTACTGCTACCATGACGCTGGTGTACTACATCTATAATGTGGCCTTCGTCAATACCCCGAAATACGGCTACGCAAGTGCAATTTCCATGGTGCTGTTCGTACTGGTGCTGATCGTTACCATCATCCAGTTCCGCGGCTCCAAGGGCGAGAACTGAGAAAGGAGGAAGAACCATGTCTACTGCTATTATCAAGACCGAGGCCTCTCAGAAGCGCCGCAATTTCATCTCCAAGTTCCTGATCTATTTCTTCCTCATCGTCATCACAGCTTGTATGCTGCTGCCCTTTTTGTGGATGCTGTCCTCCTCCTTTAAGCTGAATAAGGACGTGTTCGGCTTCCCTATCCAGTGGATCCCCAAAAATCCCCGCTGGCAGAACTATGTGGACATCTGGACCCAGATCCCGCTGCTGACCTTTGTGAAAAACACGGTCAAGATCACCGTGGTGGTCACCCTGTTGCAGCTGTTCACTTCCTCCTTTGCAGCCTACGCCTTTGCTAAGATGCAGTTCAAGGGCAAAAACGCGCTCTTCCTCGGCTACATTGCCACCATTGCAGTGCCTTGGCAGGCCTACATGGTGCCCCAGTTCATGATGATGAGCTCGTGGCATTTGAACAACACCCATCTGGCCATTATGTGCCTGCAGGCCTTCAGCGCCTTCGGCGTGTTCCTGATGAAGCAGTTCTACGAGGGCGTGCCCACCGAGCTGTGTGAGGCTGCCCGCATTGATGGCCTGAGCGAGTACGGCATCTGGTGGCACATCATGCTGCCCCTCAGCCTGCCCGCCCTGTCCACCCTGACCATCTTCACCTTCGTGAACACATGGAACGACTTCCTTGGCCCCCTGATCTACTTGACCAAGACCGAACTCAAGACCATCCAGATTGGTCTGCGTATGTTCATCACCCAGTATTCTGCAGAGTACGGCCTGATCATGGCGGCCTCTGTGGTGGCACTGATCCCGGTGCTGATCGTGTTCCTCTCCCTGCAAAAGTACTTTGTGCAGGGCGTGGCATCCACCGGCATCAAGGGCTAAACAAATCACCCGTAAGCGGGGCGTGGGCAGTACCCGCGCCCCGCATTTTTTGCAGAAATAGAGGGAAAGCGTTATGTTATATCCTGAACAGAATGAAGCGCGCTTGAAGCTGAGCCTTGACGGCACATGGGCGTTTGCGCTGGGCAGCTGCGCGGAAACCCAGTTCGACCCCGCAAAGCCCCTGCCGGACGCCCAGCCCATCGCGGTACCTGCCAGCTACAACGACCAGAACGACCAGACCACCGCCCTGCGCCGCCACTACGGCTGGGTGTGGTATCAGCGCAAGGTCACCCTGCCCGCCTTCTGCGCCGGGCAGCGGGTGGTGCTGCGGTTCGGCTCGGTGACCCACACGGCCAAGGTCTGGCTGAACGGCCAGCTCATTGCGCAGCACAAGGGCGGCTTTACCCCCTTTGAAGCGGACGTCACCGCTCTGCTGCAACCCGGCGAGACCGCACTGCTGACCGTAGCCTGTGACAACCGGGTAAACCACAGCACCCTGCCTGTGGGCAACGAGGACGGACAACTGGCCTTCTTTGGCTCGGACAACGCGGGCATCCCCAGCGTGGAAGCCGCCAAGCGCGCCGCCGCACCCCAGAACCGCCCGAACTTTGATTTCTTCAACTATGCGGGCATCCACCGCCCGGTGGTGCTCTACACCACCCCAAAAGAGTATATCGAGGATGTGACCGTAGTGCCCGCCGTGGACGGCACGGTGCAGTATGCGGTCAAAACCACCGGCAGCGCGCCTGTCCATGTCACGGTGCTGGATGCGGACGGCAACGCCGTTGCAAGCGCCGAGGGTACAGAAGGCACGATCACCATCCCGGAAGTGCATCTCTGGGAGCCCAGACCCGGCACGCCCTACCTGTACACCCTGCACATCACCTGCGGGGCGGATGTCTACGACCAGACCTTTGGCGTGCGCAGCATTGAGGTGCGGGGCACACAGGTGCTTTTGAACGGAAAACCGCTCTATTTCAAGGGCTTTTGCAAGCACGAGGACTTTACCGCCCATGGGCGCGGCTTTGACCCGGTGCTGAACGTGAAGGATGTGAACCTGATCCACTGGGCAAACGCCAACGCGGTGCGTACCAGCCACTACCCCTACGCTGAGGAGTTCTACGACCTGTGCGACCGGGAGGGCATTCTGGTCATGGACGAGACCCCGGCGGTGGGCATCGGCGGCGGGGCGGCGGTGAATCCTTACAAGGAATATCCCCTTGCGGAGCATCACCGGCAGGTGCTTGCCGAGATGATCCATCGGGACAAAAACCACCCCTGCGTGGTGCTGTGGAGCCTTGGCAACGAGCCGGATCTGGAGCACTTCCCGCAGGATGCCTACGATTACTGGCACCCGCTGTATGAGCTGGCGCATCAGCTGGACCCGCAGAACCGCCCGGTCACCCTCGTCTGCTGCCAGAACGACTATACGAAGGATATCACCACCCGCACCATGGATATCGTCTGCATCAACCGCTACTACGGCTGGTACAACCTTTCCGGCGACATGGACGCTGCCTGCTACGGCTTGAATCAGGAGCTGGATTTCTGGGCAGAGCAGCACAAGCCCGTAATGATGAGCGAGTACGGCGCAGACACTGTGGCAGGCCTGCACACCGCCGGAGCCGAGATGTTCAGTGAGGAGTTTCAGGTGGAGTTCTACCGCCGTCTGGATGCAGAGTTTGACAAGCGCCCGTGGTTTGTTGGAGAATTTGTCTGGAACTTTGCAGACTACGACACCGTGCAGGGCCCCATGCGGGTGGATGGCAACAAAAAGGGCCTGTTCACCCGGGACCGCCGCCCCAAGCTGGGTATGCACTTTCTGCGCCAGCGGTGGGCAGAGATCCCTACGTTTGGATTTAAGGAGTAATCATGATGAAAAACTACCAGAACCACGCGATGACCGACGCCGAGGCACGGCAGGCACTGGCCGATGCCTGCAAACAGGTGGAGACCAATCTGCCCCTGTACACCTACCAGTGCCAGAACCATTCCAGTGTGAACGATATCTACCCCGGCTGCGCCAATAACCAGTGGACCTGCGGCTTTTGGCCCGGTGAGATCTGGCTGGCCTACGAGGCCACCGGGGACGAAAAATTCAAGACCGCCGCCCTCATTCAGGTGGACAGCTTTGCGGACCGCATTGCCCGCAAGGTGGAGGTGGACCACCACGATATGGGCTTTTTGTACAGCCCCACCTGCGTGGCAGCGTGGAAGCTGGTGGGCAGCGAAAAGGGCAAAAATGCCGCCATTGCCGCCGCCGACCAGCTGCTGACCCGCTACCAGCCCAGCGGCCGCTTCTTGCAGGCATGGGGCACTATGGATGACCCCGACAACTACCGCTATATCATTGACTGCATGCTCAACGTGCCGCTGCTGTACTGGGCAGCGCAGGTGACCGGCAGCGACCACTACCGCGAGATCGCCGCCGCCCACACCGCCACCACGCTGGCAAACTCCTTCCGACCGGACGGCAGCACCTACCACACCTTCTTTATGAACCCGGACGGCACCCCCAAGGGCGGCCGCACCTGTCAGGGCTATAAGGACGACAGCTTCTGGGCGCGGGGACAGGCGTGGGGCGTGTACGGCAGCGCCATTGGCTACACCTACACCCACGACGAAAAGTTTTTGGATGTGTTCCGCAAGGCACTGGCGTTCTACCTTTCCCGTCTGCCAGAGGACATGATCCCCTGCTGGGATATGCTCTTTGCCCCGGAAAGCGGCGAACCCCGGGATTCCTCCTCCGCTGCCATCGTGGCCTGTGGATTGCTGGAAGCGGCAAAGTATGTGGACGAAACAGAAGCTGCCCAGTGGCGCACACTGGCACGGCAGATGCTGGCCAGCCTTGCCGCAAATTATGCGGTAAAGCCTGGTACCCTCGGCTCCGGCCAGCTGCTGCACGGCACTTACAGCAAAAAGAGCCCCTACAACACCTGCACCCCGGAGGGCGTGGATGAATGTACGAGCTGGGGCGATTATTTTTACATGGAGGCGCTGACCCGCCTGACCAAAGACTGGGAGATGTACTGGTGATGAACTTGCAGACCAAAGCGGATTTTACCGCACTGATGCACAAATTTCTCGACCCCCTCAAGCCCTGTTATTCCGCAGGCTGCGCCCGGCTGCATCTGGGCGAGACGGGTGTGACCTACAACCAAAATGCCATTGAGCTGGAAGCCTTCAGCCGCCCGCTGTGGGCGCTGGTGCCCTTCTGGGTGGGCGGCGGCTCTGACCCGGAGTTTGAAAAAATCTACCGCAAGGGTCTTGCCGCCGGCACCGACCCGGAAAACCCCGAATACTGGGGCACCACCGGGGAATACGACCAGTGTTATGTGGAGATGGCGGCTATTGCCTGCGGCATCCTCACCGCACCGGAAAAGCTGTGGACCCCGCTTTCTGATACCGAAAAACAGAACCTTGCCGCATGGCTGGGGCAGATCAACGCCCACACCATCCCGGACTGCAACTGGCAGTTTTTCCGCATCCTTGTAAACCTTGCCCTGAAAAGCGTGGGGATGCCTTACAGCCCGGAACTGCTGGAGGATGGCCTTTGCAAAATTGACAGCTATTACAGCGGCGACGGCTGGTCCACCGATGGCGCCTCCGTGCAAAAGGATTACTACATCCCGTGGGCCATCCAGTATTACGGACTGCTCTACTCTAAATTTGCCGCCGACACCGACCCCCGGCGTGCTGCACTCTACCGCCAGCGCGCCCAGCTGTTCGCGCAGCAGTTCGTCTATTGGTTCGATGCCAACGGCGCAGCCCTGCCCTTTGGCCGCAGCCTGACCTACCGCTTTGCCCAGAACAGCTTCTGGGCGGCCTGCATCTGGGCAGGGCTGGAGCCGCTGCCCCTGCCGGTAATGAAGGGCCTTATCGTCCGCAACTTCAACTGGTGGCTGGGGCAGAAAATGTTCGACCGGGACGGTATCCTGACCATCGGCTACTGCTACCCGCAGATGTACATGGCCGAGCGGTACAACGCCCCCGGCAGCCCCTACTGGGGCATGAAGAGCTTTTTGCTGCTTGCTTTGCCGGATGACCACCCCTTCTGGTCTGCCGAAGCCGCGCCCATGCCCGCATTGGAGCGGCTCAAGCCCATGCCATACGCCAATATGCTGGTGCAGCGCCGGGCGGGGCGGGTAACGGCCTATGCCGCCGGTGTCAACGAGGGCCACGGTCACGGACAGTTCCCGGAAAAGTATGCAAAATTTGCCTACGATACCCGCTTTGGCTTCTGCGCCTCCCGCAGCCGGGAGGTGCTCAATCAGGCCGCGCCGGACAGTATGCTGGCCTTTGTCATCGACGACAACGTGTTTGTGCGCAAGGTGAGCAAAACGTGGGAAATTGAAGCCGGGGCTGTGACCGCGCAGTGGTCGCCCTTCCCCGGGATTGAGGTGACCACCACTATCACTCCCACGGCCACCGGCCACCGCCGCCACCATGAAATTGACAGCAGTTTCGACTGCGAAGCCTATGACTGCGGTTTTGCCGTGCCCAATTTTACACCGGGCTACGCCGAAAGCGCGGAAAACGATACCGCCGAAGCCCATTGCGACACCCTGTGCTGCGCCGTGCGCGGCAGGGGAGAAGCAGTGGTCATCGGCTGCGACCCTAACACCAGCCTGTACTTCACCAATGTCCATCTGCCCGCCGTGAAGTACCACATCCCCAAGGGACACACGGTACTGGACACCGAGGTCTTTGACGAAGCAAACTGATGCCGCTTCTTTCTATAGCAGTTTGCGTTTTTAATGCACAAGCAACATCCGCAAACTGCATATCGCAAATATGCCGTTTTGATAGGCACTATTTTTGAAAATTGCGATAGAAAAACAGTCGTTTTTGTGCGGCCGTTTTTCTTATATTCTGTGCTATAATGAGAGCAGAAAATGCTGCGAGGTGACATTTATGCCTTTAAATAATCCTATCACATCGGCGCTTCTGGCCGACCCGGAAATTTTCCAGCAGAACCGTTTGCCCTTCCACGCTCATTTTGCAGACCAGACAAGCCCGGAAATGCCGCTGGCCGTCAGCTTGGATGGCGAATGGGCTTTCCACTATGCGGAAAACCTGACTGCGCCTTTCTCAGACTGGGACACCCTGACCGTGCCCGGCTTCATCCAAATGCAGAGCCTGCAAAAGCCCGGCCAGCCCTACGGCACGCCCCATTACGTCAACACCCAGTACCCGTGGGACGGCCATGAAAAGCTGCACCCCGATCAGATTCCGCAGGATTATAACCCCATCGGGGAATACCAGCGCAGTTTCACCCTGCCGGAAAGCTGGGCAAGCTGCTATCTGCGCCTGAACGGCGCGGACAGCGCTGCCGCCGTCTGGTGCAATGACGTTTACATCGGCTACACCGAGGATACCTTCACTCCCGCTGAATTTGACATGACCGCCGCCGTCCACCCCGGCGAAAATACCCTGACGGTACAGGTGTACCGTTTCTCCTCCGGCAGCTGGCTGGAGGATCAGGATTTCTGGCGCATGAGCGGCTTGTTCCGCTCTGTGGAGCTGTTCACAAAGCCGGAAATTCACCTCGAGGATGTCTTTGTGAAGCAGGATTTTGCCCCGGACTTTTCCAGTGCCACTGTCACCTTTGATTGCAAGGTCAGCGGCGCGGGCACCATCTCGGTGGTGTTTGATGGCGAGGAGCAGTCTGCTGAGGTGGGCGAACCTGCCGAATACGACAGCGGTGTGGTGTTCGGCAAGGGCGAGGCCGACCCGGACGTGGAAGAGGACGTGCAGGATGTCTCCTTCACCTTTACGGTGGAGCATCCCACCCTGTGGAGCGCCGAGCAGCCGAACCTGTACGAAGCAGAAATTGCCCTGCTGAACGAGGGTGCTCTCGTGGAGCGCACCGGATTGAAAGTCGGCTTGCGTAAGTTTGAGCTGAAAGAACGCCAGATGCTTTTGAACGGCAAGCGTATCGTGTTCAAGGGGGTCAACCGCCACGAGTGGAGCTGCCGCACCGGCCGCACCGTCAGCCGGGAAGAGATGCTGTGGGATGTAAAGAACCTGAAGGCCCACAACGTCAACGCCGTGCGCACCAGCCACTACCCCAACGACCCCTATTTCCTGTCCCTCTGCGATGAATACGGCCTGTATGTCATCGGGGAGACCAATCTGGAGACCCACGGCACATGGCAGAAGCTGGGTGCGGACGGCTCGGACGAGTGGACGCTGCCCGGTGCCCGCCCGGAGTGGCGGGAAAATGTGCTTGCCCGCGCCGAAGCCATGCTGGAACGGGACAAAAACCACCCGGCCATCCTCATTTGGTCTTGCGGCAACGAGAGCCACGGCGGCAAGACCCTGTGGGAGATGAGCGAGTATTTCCGCAACACCGACCCCAGCCGCCTTGTGCACTACGAGGGCATTTTCTGGAACCGGGAGTACCCCGCCACCTCCGATATGGAAAGCCAGATGTACACCCCGGTGGCAGACATCAAAAAGTTTCTGGCAGAGCACCCGGAAAAGCCCTTTATCATGTGCGAGTACAGCCACGCCATGGGTAACAGCTGCGGCGGCATCACCGACTACACCGAGTATGCCTACGAAGAGCCCCTGTATCAGGGCGGGTTTATCTGGGAGTACATGGACCACGGCATTGCAGTGACAAGCCCGGACGGCAAGCCCGGCTTTGCCTATGGCGGCGACTTCGGCGACCGCCCCACCGACCGGGAATTCTGCGTGGACGGCCTTGTGCTGCCCGACCGCCGCAATACTCCCAAGATGGATGCAGTCAAGGCGGCCTACGCACCGCTGAAAATCACCCTGACCGACACCGAAGTCGTGATTGAAAACCGGAACCTCTTTACCGACCTGAGCGCCTACGACCTTGTGTTTGCATCTTCGGTCAACGGCAAGCCGGAACGCCGCGCGGTGCTGCGGGCAGACTGCGCACCCGGCAAGACTGCGCACATCGCGTTCCCGTTCCCTCTGCCGGAGACAGGGCTTGCCTGCATGACCGTTACCGCAGTGCAGCGGGCTGCAAAGCCCGGCATCCCGACGGGCTATGAAGCTGCCTTTGGGCAGGTATGGCACAACTACGCCGCCGCCCGGCTGACCGTTGCCGCGCCGGAATTGGTGGAGATGGACTGCAACATCGGCGTAAAGGGCGATGGCTTCGAGTACATCTTTGGTCGCGGCAAGGGGCTGGTGTCCATCCGCTACAACGGTGTGCAGCTGTTGGACGATACCGTGCGCCCCAACTTCTGGCGTGCGCCCACCAACAACGACGAGGGCTGCGCAGAGCCGTTTGCATTTGCCTTCTGGAAAACCGCCGGTCTCTACGCCCGGTGCGATAACCTGACTGCCGAAGCAAAGGATGAGTTCGTCATCGTCCGCGCAAACTACACCCTACCAGATGGGCAGACGCTGCCCATTGATTTTGCCATCGAAGGCGCAGGCCGCTGCGATATCACCATGACATGGCAGGGCGAAAAGACTGAGCTGCCGGAGTTCGGGCTGCTCTTCCCGATGCGCCGGGAGCTGACCAAGGTATCCTATCTGGGTCTTGGCCCCCGGGAGACCACCGCCGACCGCACCGCAGGCGGCAAGATGGGCGCTTGGAGCTACAATGTCCGGCAGGATTTTGCCCAGAACAGCCCGGTCTACCCGCAGGAATGCGGCAGCCGTACCGGCGTGTACAGCGCAGCACTCACCGGCAGCGGATTGAATATAGGCATCGGCTTTGCAGGGGACGGCATGACCTTCTCGGCGCTGCCCTACACGCCCCATGAACTGGAAAACGCCCGCCACCTTTACGAGCTGCCCCGGGACGACAATAAGACGGTCGTCCGCTGCGCTGCTTTCCAGCGCGGCGTGGGCGGCGACAACAGCTGGGGCGCAAAGCCCCATGCAGACGCCTGCTTTGCGGTGGAGAAGGGAACCTCGTTCCGTTTTACGATTCAAAAATAAAAATTTACTTGGCTAAAGTGGTGGGTATCATCGTGATACCCACCACTTTGGTCTTATTGCGAAACCGTAACAAGACAAAAATCAGCGCAATATTCAAATAGTATATTTGCGATATGCAATCCAACGTTGTAGCTGCTGCATTAAAAAGTTGAATTTTTATGGTTTATGGAGAAATAAGGAATTGTGTCAAAATGACACAATTGCTCCGGACACCTTCATAGAACCATGGAATGTGAATATTTTGCTTTCATAGGAGTTCATGTTTTTTTTACTGAATCTCGTGAAAAGCGTATAAAAAGCTTGCAATCATCTGTAAAATGTGGTATATCCATTATACGAAACATTGCTTTAAAAGAACACTCCACCGTTCAATGATGTGTAAAGTGAGGTGCCTGCCATGACCGCTGTGATCTACGCCCGCTATTCCAGTGACAACCAGCGTGAAGAATCCATCGAAGGCCAGATCCGGGAGTGCACGGCCTATGCGGAAAAGAACGGCATCACCATCGTCAAGCACTACATTGACCGTGCCATCTCTGCCAAGACAGACAACCGCCCGGAGTTTCAGCAGATGATAAAAGACAGCGACAAAAAGCTGTTTGATATCGTGCTGGTCTGGAAACTGGACCGCTTTGCCCGAAACCGCTACGACAGTGCCCGGTATAAGACCCAGCTGAAAAAGAATGGTGTCAAGCTTATGTCTGCCACCGAGATCATTTCGGATGGCCCGGAAGGTATCATTCTGGAATCGGTTCTGGAAGGTTATGCCGAGTATTACTCCGCTGATCTGTCCGAAAAGGTCATTCGCGGCATGACGGAAAACGCCCTGAAAGGCAAATTTTCTGGCGGTGCTATCCCTTTCGGCTACACCATCAACGCAGACCGCCGCTTTGAAATCGACCCACTCACAGCTCCCTTTGTAGCTGAAGCTTTCCAGCGGTACAATGACGGACAGACGATGCGGGAGATTCGGGATTGGCTCAATGAAAAGGGCATCAAGAATAAGCGTGGTGGCCCGATGACCTTCAATGTCATCCAGCACATGCTGAGCAACCGCCGATATATCGGCGAGTTGAAGTACCGGGACGTCCTGATTCCCGATGCGATTCCACCTATCGTGTCCGCAGAGCTTTTCAATGATGTACAGGAAAAGATGTTGAAAAACAAGAAAGCCCCTGCCCGTAGAAAGGCAGAGGACGACTATCTGCTCACCACCAAGTTGTTCTGCGGCTACTGTGGGGCGTTGATGTTTGGAGAGAGCGGCACGAGCCGGACGGGAGAAGTCCACCGCTACTATAAATGTGCCACTGCCAAAAAGCACAAGGGCTGCAAGAAAAAGACCGTCCGTAAACAGTGGCTGGAAGATCTGGTGGTCA
>ERZ1035051.691-NODE-691-length-10795-cov-27.018901_pt1 | contig 10795 bp, 6 predicted proteins | sample MGYA00520586_ERZ1035051 | MGnify/ENA primary metagenome ERZ1035051 (study PRJEB33766, sample SAMN09781692) | gut metagenome | biome: gut microbiome | host: Homo sapiens | place: Madagascar | study: EMG produced TPA metagenomics assembly of the PRJNA485056 data set...
GGATGCGAGCTGTATTCTTATCCAAAGAGAGCCTGTTTGATCCGTCCACCACCTACACGAGGAAGCGGCACTGGGTTTATTTTTTATTTCGAGTGCAAAGATAATGAATTTCTATGAAACCGCCAAATTTTTCTTTCATTTTTTTATAAATTTCACCTTACTTCTTACAACTTCTACCTCAATATCGCTATTTTGGCTTATTTTTGTTATTTTTATGCAAAATTCTTCCATTTTTTGAGGTTCGTTAACAGAAGCTTCTTTTTCTGTTTTTCCCCCATCACCCACCTTCTCTACGTAGAAATTCAGCTGATCGCCCTGATGACTCTCTGCTACGTATGCGATTTCGAAGCGCTGTAAAAAATGAGTCTTGTAATAATCCAGGTCAAAAAGATCGAGTACATGCTCGATATATTTCACAGAATTAATATGGCCATTTACATCCACATCATTATAATAGGTATGAATAGTACGTACCAATTCTGCATCTTTACCCATCTTGACACGAGAGCTGGCTGCAATAGGACAAGGTTTCTCTGTTTCTATATATTTCTTGATAAGTCCATTATGGATACTGAAAATATCCACTGGCTGACGGGTCTCAGTATCAATCATCGCCCAGACACTTTTACCATAGCCATATACCTTCTCAGCTTCAGAACCATCCGAAACTGATGCACAGATCTTAAAGTTTCGGCTAGTGAAGTACTTCATCGCACTCTCTACCCAGGTCTCTACATAAAACTTATCATAAGACTTTGGCATTTCCTGCATCTCGATAGCGAGACGACTCAAGACCCAGGTTTTGTGTCGGGGCATCAGATAGTTCATTCCATAACCACGATCGTTACTATGGAAATCGGCAGCATTCAGAAGATGATTTCCCAAATGCCCCATAAACAGACGACTTGCAAAATCGCAATGGAAAGGTTCTGCCAGAAACTCGTAGCAACCTACCTTATCTAATAATTCCTGTTTCATATTCTTCGGTTTTTGATTTATTGTTTTATACCTTATTATATATATATAACGAAGTCCCCTATATCTTTATTACATACAAGAAACTAAAAATCCCTCTGCTCTTGGTCTTCCAACCAGGTAAGCAAAGGGATTTTCCTCGTTTAAATCTGTTTGTTCCAGAATCAATATATTCTTTCAGAATTCCTGTCCGAGATTATTCTTCTGAATTCTTTTTCAGATAATCAGAGATAGGCTCATCGAAGCTTCTTGTAACGGCAATTCTACCACTTCGACTGTACTGCAAAAGACAATCGAAACTGTTGAGCTGATGGAAAAGATCAGCGATATCCTCAGTAAGACCCGCCAAGAGCACAGTACTGTAGGTAGGATTCACCTCCATCATACGGGCATCGTGCTTGCGGATAGTACGGGAAACCTCAGGATTCTCCAAGAGGATAGGAGTAGAAATCTTGTAGAGTGCTACCTCGTGGATGAAAATCTGATCATCTGCATAATAATCACTCTTCACCACATCAATTTTCTTCTCTATTGCCTTGTTGATTTTCTCAATCTGCTCAGCATCACTCCATACCGTGATAGTATATTTGTGGATGTTCTTGATACTGCTAGCCGACACATTCAAGCTCTCGATATTCACCTGTCTTCTTGTAAATACAGCGGTAATCTGATTCAGGATACCTGCAATATTCTCAGAATAGACAAGCAATGTATATAATTTCTTATCGTTGTTATTCTCCATTTTATTTCTATTATTTAAAATGTATAGTTACACCTTATTATATATATAGCCGAAAGCCATTAATAGTGGAGCTCAAGCAGCATTTCGTCCACACTCTTTCCCGGCAGAGTCATAGGAACAATATCCTCATCTTCCTTGATGGCGCATTCCAAAAGGTAAGGTCCCTTGGTGCTGATCATCTTCTCAACCTTCGCCTTCAGATCCTTGCGGTCGATTACCACATCGTAAGGAATGCCATAAGCCTTGGCAATTTCCTCATAACGAGGGTTCAGCATGTGGGTGAAAGAGCGACGTCCCTCAAACATCAAATCCTGCCACTGGCGTACATTGCCCAGATAGTTATTGTTCAAGAGAATCATCTTCACTGGTGCCTGCTGCTCCATGATGGTACCCAATTCCTGGATGTTCATCTGGAAACCGCCATCACCGAAGAAACAGCAGATGGTACGGTCTGGTGCGCCGAATGTTGCACCGATAGCAGCAGGAAGACCAAAGCCCATGGTTCCGAAACCACCACTGGTAACAATACTCAGTTTCTTGGTAAACTTGAAATAGCGGCTACTGATCATCTGGTTCTGACCTACGTCGTTCACGAGAACAGCCTCATTATTGGTAGCTTCAGTCACCACATTGGTCACCTCACCCATCAGCAGAGGGCCTTCAGTAGGATGAATATCCTTCTCGATAACCTTCTCCTGCTCCTGCTTGCGATATTCCTCGAAGGAATCTCTCCACTCGCGATGAACATTCTTGTTCAAGAGACGAGTGATGGCAGGCAACGTCTGCTTGCAATCGCCAATCACAGCCACATCAGTCTTGATGACTTTATCGATTTCCGACTTATCAATATCAAGATGGATAATCTTAGCCTGCTTAGCATATTTAGAAGGAACGCCCGTGATACGGTCGCTGAATCGCATGCCGATGGCTATGAGCACGTCACACTCCTGAGTCTTCATATTGGTAGCATAAGAACCATGCATACCGAGCATACCCATGTTAAGCGGATGGTTGCTAGGAAGAGCAGAAAGACCGAGCAGGGTACGACCAGCCGGGATATCAGCCTTCTCCAGGAATTCAACCAGTTCATTATGAGCACCACCCAGTTCTACGCCATGACCGACGAGAGCGAAAGGGCGCTTTGCCTGATTGATGAGTTCAGCAGCTTCAGCCACTGCCTTTTCATCAATCTTCGGATATGGATTATAAGATGTAACCTTCTCGCACTTCACCGGTTCCCACTCACAAGTAGCAATCTGGGCGTTCTTGGTAAAATCGAGTACCACAGGTCCCGGACGACCGCTACGAGCGATAAAGAAGGCACGGCTTACAGCCCATGCCACATCCTCAGGACGACGAATCTGATAAGACCACTTAGAGATAGGCTGGGTAACGCCCACCAGGTCAACTTCCTGGAAGGCATCAGTACCCAAAGCGCCCACACCCACCTGTCCGGCGATGACCACGATAGGTGTAGAATCCATCATGGCATCCGCAATACCGGTGAGCGTATTAGTTGCTCCAGGACCACTAGTAACGAGAGTAACACCCACTTCGCCGCTGACTCGGGCATAGCCCTGTGCAGCGTGAGCAGCAGCCTGCTCGTGACGAACCAAGATGTGATCGAACATCTTCTTCTCTCCTCTCGTGTAACCATACAGTGCATCAAACACTGGCATGATGCTACCACCTGGGTAACCGAAGATGGTCTTAACCCCTTCGTTATGCAGGGAGCGCATCAATGCTTCAGCTCCTGTTATTACTTCTTTTGCCATTTATCTATATCTTATTCTGAATAATTCAAAAACTTTATTTTCTTTGTTGTCAAAGACAAACCTTCTTGCCTGGGAAACCAGGAAAGGATTAGTCAATGATTCTTACACCACCCTTATCAGCAGAGCTTACGCTCTGTGCGTATGCACGCAAAGCCTTACTAACCTGACGATTACGCTTCAGCGGCTGCTGTGGACGAGCAGCAAGTTCCTCGTCGGAAAGCTTCACATTGATAGAACGGCTAGGAATATCGATAACGATGATATCGCCATCCTTGATTTTGCCGATGTTACCACCAGCAGCGGCCTCTGGGCTAATGTGACCGATACTCAAGCCAGATGTACCTCCAGAGAATCGACCATCAGTGATGAGGGCACACTCCTTACCGAGGTGACGGCTCTTGATGTATGAAGTTGGATACAGCATCTCCTGCATACCAGGACCACCCTTAGGACCCTCGTGTGTGATAACAACACAATCACCAGAGTTCACCTTGCCACCAAGGATACCCTCGCAGGCATCTTCCTGAGAATCGAAGCATACAGCAGGACCCTCGAAATGCCAAAGTACAGGATCAACACCTGCGGTCTTCACTACGCAACCATTCTGTGCGATATTACCGAAGAGCACTGCAAGACCACCATCCTTGGTATAAGCATGTTCGAGATCACGGATACAGCCATTCTCTCTATCTGTATCAAGACTCTCCCACTGTGCATCTTGACTACCCATCTGAGTGGAGAATTTTCTGCCTGGAGCAGAATGATAGATGCGGTCAGCCTCAGGATCAATCTCGTCACCTGTGATATCGTATTTCTTCATCTGCTCATCGAGAGTCTTGCCATCCACACGCTTCACAGCACCATTAATAAGGCCACCCTTATTAAGTTCATTCAGGATACCCAGGATACCACCGGCACGGTTACATTCCTGAACGCTATACTTCTGAGTATTAGGACTCAACTTGCAGAGGCAAGGAACCTTGCGACTGAGCTGATCGATATCTTCCATCTTGAAATCGGCACCTGCTTCCTGAGCCACAGCCAAGAGATGGAGCACTGTATTTGTACTACCACCCATTGCGATATCGAGAGTCATGGCATTGAGGAAGGCATCACGGGTAGCAATGCTACGTGGCAATACGCTCTCATCGCCATCCTCATAATAAGCGTAGGCATTCTTTACAACCTGACGAGCCGCAGCCTTGAAGAGTTCGATGCGGTTCTTGTGGGTAGCGAGAATGGTTCCGTTTCCAGGAAGGCTCAAACCGATAGCCTCTGTAAGAGAATTCATAGAGTTAGCGGTAAACATACCAGAGCAGCTACCACATCCAGGGCAAGCACACTGCTCAATCTGCTTCATTTCCTCATCGCTGACACTGGTATCAGCACCCTTAATCATAGCGGTAATCAAGTCAGCATTCTCGCCTTTCCAGCGACCAGCCTCCATCGGACCACCAGAACAGAACACTGTAGGAATATTCAGACGCATAGACGCCATCAACATACCTGGGGTAACCTTATCACAGTTGGAAATGCAAATCATAGCATCAGCCTTGTGCGCATTCACCATATATTCCACAGAATCAGCAATAATATCGCGACTTGGGAGCGAATAGAGCATTCCGTCGTGACCCATAGCGATACCGTCGTCAACAGCAATGGTATTGAACTCAGCTGCATAGCAACCCATAGCTTCAATTTCCTTCTTGACAATCTGACCGATTTCGTGAAGATGAGTATGACCCGGAACAAACTGTGTGAAGCTGTTCACAATGGCGATAATAGGTTTGCCAAACTGCTCATGTTTCATACCTGCAGCTACCCAGAGAGCTCTGGCACCTGCCATTCTTCTGCCTTCAGTACAGACGCTACTTCTTAATGGATGTTTCATATCGTTATTATCTCTTTATATTATCTTGTTCTTTATTGCCAGAAGGTCTCTCTCAAGCCTTCTTCTTACAATTTTGACTGCAAAGATAGTGAGAATTTATGAAACAAACAACAAAATCCGCAAAAACTTTCAATTTTTGCGGATTTTTGTTAGAAAATAAGCTAAATTGCTTACAATTTATTAGGACCATTACACAAAAGCAGCCCGATTGTGCAATAATACAAGGGTCCTTATATGTCTTATACAAACAGATTAGAGTTCAAAGACCTCGGCAGAACGAGCCTTCACCTCAACCTGCTTGTTACCAGCACCAACTCCTTGTGCTTCCACCTGGAGTTTCAACGTACGAGGCAAGGCATTCACCACCTTGAGCCAGGTTTTACCGGTCTTGGAATCCTTTACCACGCTAGTGCCCACGTACTTCTTGAGAGCTGCAGGAAGGTTCAGGCTAGATACAATATAAGTATCACCGGAATGCTGACCAAACATCTTCTGCATCTTGTAACTCTCGGTGAGTCGGATTTTCTCCGAATTATCGAAGTAGATCATATCCGGGTTCCAGTTATGATAGCCATCCTTGCAGAGCAGAGGAGCATAAGAAGTCATTTCCACGACATCTCCGTTACGTTCCACATTACAGAGATGAATACCCTCTGCCAAAGCGCGGTCTAATTCATTATTGCCATTTGCAGCATACTCGCCCAGATACACCTTCGGAGCCTTACGGTCGTAATGATCGTAGTAATCCTGATGATTGATAAACCATCCTGGCTGCTCATAATAGTGCTCATCTACCGCATCAATCCATTTTTTATTCTCCTTTGCAATCTTCCAGCCCTCGATATAGTCGGAAGATGGACTATGGAATGGACCTACAGTACCTACTACTTCAATTTCCGGATGCTTCTCCTTGAGAGCCTTGCAGATCATCAGATAGCGCTGTTCGAAATCAGTGGAGATCAGATCTTCGTTTCCGATACCTACCATCTTGAGATTGAAAGGAGCAGGATGTCCAGCATCCGCTCTCATCTTTGCCCACTTCGATGTGGCAGGATCACCATTCGCCCACTCTACCAGGTCGAGAACATCCTGCACATACTTTGGCATTTCTGCCATTGGGATTCCGCCCTGCTGTCCGCAGATGCCCTGTGCATTAGGCCGGGAATTCTGACAAGGTACACCAGCAGCCAATACTGGCAGAGGCTCAGCGCCCATATCCTCACACCACTGGAAATACTCGAAGAATCCCAGCTTACGGGTCTGGTGATAGTTCCAGATATTGAGAGCCGGTTTTCGGTCTTTCAGTTCACCGATACTCTCCTTCCAATGATAGATGTTGCCGAGTCCCTGTCCGTGGAGCATACATCCACCTGGAAAACGTACGAAGCGAGGCTTCAGCTCTGCGATGGTCTCAGCAAGATCCTTTCTCAGACCATGACCTTTGTAGGTGTCCTGCGGCATCAGGCTCACCATATCTACAGCAACCTTATCCTCACCCTTTGGTAAAATGGCAAAACGGGTATCCTTGCCCAGTTCACCTTTATATTTGTCTGTGATGACAAGCTGCGCCTTGTATTCAGCCCAATCAGGTCCCTGCACCTTCAGCTTAGCCTGGGCTATCGGAAGTCCTTCCTGATCTACGAGTGCTACAGTAAGCTGCTTTTTCTTGCCGTCGATACAACGGGCATACAGACTCACTTCGTAAGCGGCACCACGCTTGATGACGATTCCCTCCCATCCTATATTATAAATAGGTGTAGATGAGAGAATGGCATAATGCGGATTATTCACGCTTACCCCATTTTCTGTAGAAATGATGGCAGAAGAGGATGACGATACAGAAGAAGATGCTGAAGAAGATGAAGCCTCAATTCCCATCCAGGCAGTTGCAGCATTCCAGCCTTTTCGCTCACCATTGTATTCGAAGTCGCCATTCTGCAGGAGTTCTGCACAGAGTCCGCCATCGGCAGCTCTGCTGATATCCTCGAAGAAGATGCCGATAAGCTTGTCGCTGATGCGATGACTCTTCTGCGGATTCACCGTGAGCTTAGCCGTGAAAGCATCTGCTGCATCCGCCTCCTTTACCATTTTAGCGTGCTGAAGAACAGCCTCCTCACCTTGCTCTTTCTTGATTTTCTCCTCTACGTCAGCGATATAAGCCTTCAGATCAGCCTCATTCTTAGGCAGCTTCCGGCTGTTTTCCTTTGCTTCCTCAGCCAGAGCCTTATGCCAGGCACGGATATAGTTCAGATGAATGGCCGGAATCTCGAAGTCATTACCCTCTACCAGTTTACCATTGATGGTAGCCGTATCTCGCTGCCAGAGTATTTCATCGGCAGAAGCTTCCAGCGAATCCTCCTGGAAGGTACGGAAATCCTTGTCGGCATGAACGTATCTTTTGCCTTTCTCCGTCTTCAGATAAAGGTCGAAGGTTCCATCTTCCATCTGATAGGCAGCCACATCACTGATATTCTTCTCCTTCATGATAGGATAATCCTGTGGTCGCCAGGTTACGAGATCTTCAGAATAAGCCACAGCAAACTGTGGTGAGGTCTTATTTACACTCCAAAGAGCCCGCCAGGTACCATCATTTGCCTTGAGAACGAATGGGCGATACATCTTTTTCTCACTGCCCCAAGGTCCGAAGTCAGAGGCACAGAGCTGACCTACATCCACCCATCTTTCATCGTCTGTAAGATAAGCGAGATGCAGTCCCTGGTTGGGAGCTGGAGAATACACGAAAATCTGACAGGTAGAATCCTTACCCACAATGGTATAGGCAGGTGCATCCTTATCTGCAACAGACAAAGTCGCCTTATTAACTTGTTTCTTGGCAGCTGGCATTTGAGTCTGCTTTCTGACAGGAGTCAGCGCCACAGCTTGGGTCATAGCCAACAGGGCAGCCGAGAAGAGTAGATACTTTGGTTTCATCATATTACTTCTTATTTATTTTTTGTTTGTTTTTAGATTCTCAATTGTATTACATTAATATATATATACGATGATACGACTTAAAAATCGTATAAAGTTAATAAAAAGGGGTAGAATGCTTCACAGCAACCTGCCCCCCAACCTAACAACTAAACCTAATAAACTCCCTAATGGGTTAGAGAGATTTAATCATAAATTTCCTTTTTTCCTGCGGCAAGCGTATTCTTCATCAGCGAGCAGATGGTCATCGGACCCACTCCGCCCGGTACTGGAGTGATGAAAGAACACTTTTCAGCCACTTCATCGAACTTCACGTCACCATTCAGGCGGAATCCGCTTTTTCTGGTGGCGTCAGGTACACGAGTCGTACCCACGTCGATGACAACAGCTCCCGGTTTAACCATATCGGCTGTTACGAAATCAGGCTTACCGATAGCCGCAATGATAATATCCGCCTCCCGGCACTCCTCCTTCAGATTTTTGGAGTGAGAGTGGCACACGGTAACCGTGGCATCTCCATACTGCTTCTGCATCATCAGCTGGGCCATAGGCTTGCCCACGATGTTGCTTCTGCCCAGGATAACACACTTCTTGCCGCTGGTTTCTATCTGATAATGCTGCAGCAGGGTGAGGATTCCAAGCGGAGTAGCCGAGATGAAACTAGGCATACCCAGCGACATTCTACCCACATTCACGGGATGGAAGCCATCCACATCCTTGCGATAGTCTATCGCCATGGTAATCTTCTGCTCGTCGATGTGCTTCGGCAAAGGCAGCTGCACGATGAAACCATCCACGTCAGCATCCTTGTTGAGCTTATCTACACACCGCAGAAGCTCCTCCTCAGTAACATCCTCCTCAAAACGGATCAGCGTAGATTTGAATCCGCACTTTTCGCATGCCAGAACCTTGTTCTTCACATAGGTTTCGCTGCCACCATCGTGGCCCACCAGCACAGCCACCAGATGTGGCTGCTTGCCTCCGGCGGCTACAATCTGAGCCACCTCCTGGGCAATCTGTTCCTTAATGGCGGCTGCTGTCGCCTTTCCGTCTATTAGCTGCATCTTACTTTTTCTATTTTTAGAATTTTACATTGATAAGCTTCGAGTCTTGGCTCTCTGCTTCAGAATTACATACCTGGCATCTTAGGCATACCTGGCATACCCTTCATACGGCCCATCATCTGCGCCATCTTGTTGCCAGTCATCATCTGCATCATCTTGCGTGTCTGTTCAAACTGCTTGATGAGCTTATTTACCTCCTGGATATTAGTACCAGAACCCTTGGCGATACGCTGGCGGCGAGATGTATTGAGGATAGATGGATTGGTACGCTCCTTAGGAGTCATACTCTGGATGATAGCCTCGATACCCTTGAAGGCATCCTCTGGGATATCAACATCGCGGATAGCCTTGCCTACACCCGGAATCATCGCAGCCAGATCCTTGATGTTACCCATCTTCTTGATCTGCTGAATCTGATTGTAGAAGTCGTTGAAATCGAACTGGTTCTTGCGAATCTTCTTCTCCAACTTCTTAGCCTCCTCCAGGTCGAACTGCTCCTGTGCGCGCTCTACCAGCGAAACCACGTCACCCATTCCGAGGATACGGTCTGCCATTCGAGCAGGATGGAACACATCGATAGCCTCCATCTTCTCGCCGGTACCGATAAACTTGATAGGCTTGGTAACCACGGTGCGGATACTGAGGGCAGCACCACCACGAGTATCACCATCGAGCTTGGTGAGAACTACACCATTGAAGTCGAGGCGATCGTTAAACTCCTTGGCTGTATTTACAGCATCCTGACCCGTCATAGAGTCAACTACGAAGAGCGTCTCATCTGGGTTGAGGTGATTCTTGAGGTTGCTGATTTCCTGCATCATCTGCTCATCAACAGCCAATCGACCGGCAGTATCGACGATGACCACATCGTTGCCGTTGGTCTTAGCCTGCTGCAAAGCGTGGTCAGCGATGCTGAGCACATCCTTGTTATCAGGCTCACTATATACAGGCACACCCACCTGTTCGCCTACTACATGGAGCTGCTGGATAGCAGCAGGACGATATACGTCGCAAGCCACGAGCAAAGGCTTCTTACCTTTCTTGTTCTTGAGCATATTGGCAAGCTTACCGCTGAAGGTAGTCTTACCAGAACCCTGCAAACCACTCATCAGGATTACAGCAGGGCGACTTTCCAAATGCAATGGAGCTTCCTCGCCTCCCATCAGCTCAGCGAGCTCGTCGTGAACCAACTTCACCATCAGCTGGCCTGGCTTCACGGCAGTCAAAACATTCATACCGAGTGCTTTTTCCTTCACCTTGTTGGTGAATTCCTTGGCAACTTTATAGTTAACGTCGGCATCGAGGAGTGCACGGCGCACATCCTTCATGGTCTCAGCCACGTTGATTTCGGTAATTTTACCCTCACCCTTCAAGATTTTGAAGGAACGTTCTAATCTATCACTTAAATTTTCAAACA
>ERZ1035051.704-NODE-704-length-10577-cov-4.815719_pt1 | contig 10577 bp, 6 predicted proteins | sample MGYA00520586_ERZ1035051 | MGnify/ENA primary metagenome ERZ1035051 (study PRJEB33766, sample SAMN09781692) | gut metagenome | biome: gut microbiome | host: Homo sapiens | place: Madagascar | study: EMG produced TPA metagenomics assembly of the PRJNA485056 data set...
GTCAGGGGTGTCCGGCGGGGTCTCCGGCGTATCCGGGATGGTAGCGCCTACCTTGGGGGTGGCGTCCACATTGTAGATCCAGCTGTCGCCATCCGGCAGGGGAATGGACACAAGGAAGGGCTTGATGGCTTCGTAGCCGTGGGAAGCCTCGGTCTGCATGACCAGATACAGCCCCTGCGGCAGCTTGGTAAAGTCGGCGTAGCCTTCCTCGTCAACGTTCTGCTGGGCGGCAACGGCGGGCACGGTGGGCAGATACTTTGCCAGCTGGTCAGCCAGCGTGCTGTCGGAAAGATCGCCCAGCGGCACGCCGCAGCCCGTAAAATCGCCGGTATAGGCGTAGGACAGGCTGCCGCCGGTGCGCTTGACGGCGGCAACCTGATACAAGGTCAGCTCGCCGCCGCGCAGGGGCACATCGTTGTGGGTGTCGTACAGACGGACGTGGAGCGAGCCCAGCCGCCCGGACACAAGGCTGGCACTGGTGGCAAACGCCGGCAGGGCGCAGCATACCACAAGGCACACAGCCAGCAGCACAGCTGCCAGACGATGACGCAGATCAATGCTTTTCATGTTCTTCACCTCTTGTTTTCTTGCGTTTGCGTGTGGAAAGCAGCATACCGATCAGCAGGATCAGCAGCATGGGCAGCGCCATAACCGGCGCAACGATGATAGGCTCTATCTTGAGCGCTTCGGCAGTAACACGGATGTGCTTGTACTGATCCGGGGTCTCCACGCGGTGGCCGCGTACCAGCAGGCGGTGGGTGTTGATGCCGTAGGGAGTGCAGGTCATCAGGGTGACGTAATCCTTGCCTTCGGCGACCAGCAGCTCGTCGGTCTCGGTGGGCAGCACGATGGAAATTTTGTCCACCTCGTAGGTGAGCACCCGGTCCAGCACGGTGATGGTAAAGGTATCGCCCACTTCCAGCTGGTCAAGGTTGGTAAACAGCTTTGCGCTGGGCAGACCGCGGTGCGCCGAGATGACCGCGTGGGTGGACGCGCCGCCCACCGGCAGGCTGGTGCCCTCCAAATGGCCTGCGGCGATCTGCAATACGCTGTCGCTGGTGCCGTGGTAGATGGGCAGCTCCACGCCTATTTTGGAGATGGTGATGTAACCCATAATGCCCGTGCCGGTAATATCCAGCGTGTCGGCGTAGCCGGTAAGCTGATCCGGGCGGTAAAGGGCGTACTCGTTGGCGGCCACCTGTGCATTAAAGGCATCGGCGGCGTCAAAGTAGGCGCTGTAATCCGCATCGGTCATGTTGTCCACGTCCTGCGCGTAGCTTGCCACCGCGCGGGACTGGTTGCGCTGGTTGACGTAATCGCTGATGGTGGGGTATAACATCACGGATAGACCCACGAAAAAGACGAGGATCAGTATAATGGTGCTTTTATTCTTTTTCATGGGCTACTCCCTAACGTTATAGTTTCAGGACCAGAGCAGGGGGCTTTGCAGCCCCGCTCTGTGCTGGGGAAAAGGAGAAGTTAGCGGTTCTCCATGCGCTTTTTGGTAATGAGCAGGATGGCTGCAGCAACCATCAGGCCGCCGCCGATCACATAGAAGATGGTGGTGCCGATGCCGCCGGTGCCGGGCAGGGTAGTGCCGATCTTATTGACGACATTCGTAGTCAGAGTGCCATCGGCTGTGTTAGGAGTAAAGGTGATCTCACCGCTCGCCGTGTTGCCGCTCAAAGAAGTCAGGATACTATCACGAGATTCGGCTCCCCAAGTGATAGTATGATCAGCGTTGACAGTAAAGGTGATGGGGCTGATGGTGTTGTAGTGGGCGGGGGTTACAGTCTCAGTCAGCGTGTAATCGCCGTCATCCAGACCGGACAGCGTAAACTGAGTCAAGGTAGTGTTAACGTCCATAGTCTTGACAACATCCGTGCCGTTCTTGGTCTTTTTGGTCAGAGTGAACTGTGCACCTACCAGAGATTGACCAGCCTGATCAATCTTGTTCACAACCACCTTGTAGGTAAAGACGATGACGTTATCCCAAGGAGTTGTGCCCGTGCCGTAACCGCGCGGGTTGTTGGAGTACTCCAACTGTGCCGTGTTGACATTGCCGTGTGCGCCCAGAACAGCGTCCGTGTTCAGCGTGGACTCGTAGGTAACGGTAATGATAGATTTAGCAGTAACACCAGTGACTTTTTTCAGATCATCAAATACGATCTCAAAGGTGCAGTCAGTGTCAGACGTAGTACCGGCTTTTTTGGTAAAGACCTTATAATCGGTATCCGGGATTATCGTACCGTTTTCATCGCCGAGATGGACTTCCACAGAGTCGGGGTCAAAGGTCAGACCCTTTTCTTCCACATCGTGGAAAGCGTAGTAATACGTCTTATAGGAATCAAAGTCCTTGGAAACAGTGCCCTGCAGGCGGAAGGGGATTTTATCGCCGATATCATAGTCGGCAGAATCCTGCCAGCCGGTAATAACGCCGGTAGTATCGTTGGTGTCCTTCAGCTTTTTGGTAAATTTAGGAACCTCATTGCTCTTCGGCTCGATGGTAACATGGCCAACAACGGAAACGATGTAAGGGGTATAAGCCGCGGAGGAGGGCACCGTGCCATCCTTGTCCTTGATCAGGTAATAGCCGCCAACAACTTCAACAGAACCACCGTTTGTAATGGTCTCTACAGGATTGGTCAGAGTGACATATTTATCGATAACGTCAAGCTTATCACTGTCGCTTGTGTAGGAAGCAACCTTGGAAAGTGCGTCCAGAACAGTCTGCTCAACAGCTTCGCCAGCCGTACCAGTGCCGTTTTTGCCCCACTTGATGTTGGTGAGCATGGACGGTTGGAGTGCATCATAATCACCGGTAAAGATCTGGTAGATCTCGTAGGTATGACCGTTATGAGGTGCGGCGATTGTGTACAGGGTGGTAACAGGAGCAGTGCTGGTAGAGCTGCTGCCAGCTGCAAACGCCGGGATCGCCATGGCGCAAACCATAGCAACTGCCAGCAGCGCAGCCATGAGTTTCTTCATTGCTTTTTTCATGGAAAAAGCCCCTTTCTTTTTTCTGCCCCTTGCCGCCCCCTGCATTTTTGCACAGGGGGGGAGGTGTGTGGTTTTTGTTCGGTTTATCGCGTAAACCTTGCGCCGTGCAGGCGGGGCATAAGCCCCGGCCAGCCGGCAGGGAAGTACAGTTTAGTCATCTGCCCTCCCTTCGCGTCTGCGCTTGCGGTGGATAAAGCTATATGCCAGCGCAGACAGCATCATTGTGCCGCCCACGGCTGTGTACGGGAGTGTACCGGACCCGCCGGTAGAGGGGAGTTCGTAGTCGGTGTTTTCTTTTTCCTTGTTGGTCAAAAGGATGATATCAGCACCCTTCACATAGTTTACGGTGTATTCCACATCGTATCTTGTGTTGGTAGAGGTCTCCACTACGTAGAAGTAGCGGCTAAGATCATCGGCAGGGATTTCATAGTACGTTTTCCAGTCGGTTGCCGATGTAAGCTTAAACTCTTGCACGAAGGTGCCAACGCCTTTTGGAGCATCACACTTGTAAAGCTCTACGGTAATTTCAGCGGGCAGCTTTGCGTCGCTGCTGTCCATAAAGGTACCGTTCTGATCTTTCCAGAGCTTTTGGATGGTAAGGCGGTTGCTTGTGTTCTTTACCGTCAGGGTAATGGCATCGCCCTCGTAGTAGTAGCTGACATCATCCCGAGGAACTTCTGCCAGCTCTGTTGACCCAACCGCATTGTGATATGCAGTATTGGGATCAGTTCCAACCGTGCTCCAGATGAAGTAACGCGGCGTGGAGTCCACTGCGTAGCCGGAGGGGGCTGTGGTCTCGGTCAGACGGTAAAGGGTATTGAAGGGGTACAGAACAGTGCCGTCAGGGGCGGTGCTGTTGCTGTTCGAGAAGGAAAGGTAGAAGTAACTGCCATCCGTTGCCTTAGCAGGAATGTCTGCATTTACAATCTCAAACTGTTGGAGGGTGGAATTGTACTTTTCCAGCTTGAAATGTGCACCGGTCAGGGAGGTTTTGACGTTATTGCTATCTACCTTGTGGATGGTCAAGCCCACCGTGTGTGCGCTGGCGCTAGCGTTAGAATGCTCAACGGTGGTCGAAATAGTTTTGGTGGTGTAACCGTAAAGCTCTGCGGTGTTTGTCATCGTGTAGGCGGTGTTGCTGGTATTTGCATACTTATATTCCAGCAGATACGATTGCTCGTTCAGCACCTGAACGGTGAGGGTATACCCTTCCGAAGTTTCCTGATAGCTCGTCTTGTAGGAATCGGAGGGGAGCTCTACGCCTTTTTGACCGGTAGCTGCATCATAATCATACAGCTTGATCGAGGAATCAACCAGCGCAGCACTGTTTTTAGGACGATCAGGAACGACTACTTTGTCTGTCAAAGTGATCATCGATTCATCGCCAAGCTTCAACTTTTTGGGGTTGATGACGATGGAATAGGTGACCTCGTTGGCTGTTGAATCGTAGGAGCCGATCTTTTCCAGCAGGGAGTTCTGGTATTCCACGGTGGTTTTTGTTGTAGAACCACCTACGCCCACCCACTTTGCAGTGTTGGTGAAATATTGGGTCTGGGTAGTCGTAAGGCTCGAGTCCCAAATGTCTTTATTTACCTTGACGGCATAGCGGATGTAGAAGGAAGTGAATTTACCTGCAACATACTTGATTTCATCATTTAACGTGAATTTCAAGCTGTTTGCTGTAGGATCATAAGTGTGCGTAAAGAAGCGTTCATCACTCAGACTGATATTGGTCAACCAACTACCGGTCGCAGGAGAGTAGTCTACAGATGCAGTATACCATTCATTATCCGCTGCAATCAACTGGGCAGAGCCATCCACATAGGTCACATGACCCGGCAGCTTATCGGTGATGGTTGCGGGCAGTGCCGGAATACCCTTGTTGGTTTCCAGCTTGAGCTGGTAGTAGATATAGGTCTCGCCATCTGTGCCATTGCCCGCCGTTATTTTAACATTGTTAGCCGCGTAAAAACCGGCAGAAGCTGCGGTTTCAGGCGGCTTATCGGCGGACATTTTGATCAGCTTCATGGCGGCAGGCTTGTCGGGAATATTGTACTTATACTCGGCAGAGCTGCCATTGGATTCGTTCTTGAAGCCGATAGTCTGTCCCGCGTTCAGCCCACTGAAAGAGCCCTGCGTGCTGTACTCGGAAATGACAACAGAATCGATCCGTGCGCCGGTATAACCATCCTTCTGGAACACCAGCTTGAAGGAACCAACGTGTGACGTATCCGTAGGAGACGGATCGCCAAGCTTAACGGTGGCAAGCGGAGTGCCGGAACAATCGTTCGTGGAATAATACATGATCTGCAGGGAAAGCTTGTTATTTTTCAGATCACTGTACTTGATTTCCGTGCCGTCTTTAAGCGTGAGAGCGAGGTTCTTGGTGATCTCTTCATGCAGGTCTTTTAGGATGGCGTAGTGGTCACTGCTTGTGACCGTACCAGAAGAGACCCAAGGCTTGTTGATGCAGTCCGTAATCTCAAGAAGCTTATCCAATTGACCCTCGCTTTCGTTCCAAACGTAGGGCGGTATAACGGTCAGCTTCCAACGCATTTTGAAGGGCTCGCCGTTTGCCTTGCTGTCATCAAGAGTGGTATTGTCCAGCGCTTGCTTATAATGGGACTGCCCACGGTTATCGTAGGATGCTGTACCGGAAGCATCCCACTTTTTGTTGCCGTTCAGCTCCAAAGAAGCGCTATTGATAACACTACTGCCGACCGTGAAGCCCGCAGGAGTTTTGGTCGTGTAGGTGACGGTGTACTGATAATCGGGGTTACTGGTATTGAATTTTACGTTATCGAACTTATAGGTGAAGCTAGTAGCGCCCGTAAATTTATTGGTTTCTTTCAAAATCGAACCAGAGGAACTGCCGGAAACCTCGAAGTAACCGGTCATTGTGTGGCCAGCCGGCAGGGTGTCCTTGAGTTCAAAGCCGTATATGGACGCACCGTTGGGTTTGATGTTGATTTTCCATGTGATCTCGCCCGTATCAGGGTCATAGCTGCCGCTCTTTCCCATCTCATTTTGGAAATAGATATCGCACGGACCCTTTTCGTCATTGGCATAGGCGCGGTTGGATAGGGTATCACCATTCGGGCCGATATGATCTACAACCACATCGTATTCAAGGATATAGCTCTCATTCTCGTCCAGTGCGGGCAGACCAGCAACACCGTCAGCAGTGATCTTGATGCCCGGGTTGCCATCAGCAACGCCATCGCTGCCTAAACCGCTGCTGGTAACGTTTTCAACCTTGAAATCCGTATCCTTGGTTAGCGGTGTATTTCCGGTTTGTGCTACCTTTGTGACAGTAACGCCTTCATAACTGGCATCCTTAAAAGAACTGCCCAGATTCAGATAGTCACTCAGCACAATGGGCTTGCCGCTGCCATTAACAGAACTGGCTGTGACGGTGTAGTGCATTTTGTATTTGCCGTCCTCCGTCCGGCCTTTGTGCACACCCGTTTTTTGCACAGTAAGGTCTGTTTTTTGCTCGATCTTGATGGTAGTACCGTCACCGGGGAACTTGATCTCGTCTTTGCTGGTGGTAGTTTTTCTGTTTACCGTGCAGTCAACATAGAAGTGACCGGTGGTCTGCTTACCGCTCAACGGGTCATCACCATCAAAGGTAAGGGTGACATTGCCGTTTGTGTCAACGTTGATCGAACCGATAGGATCGCCGCTTTCATTCTTCAACGCACCCAAAGTATCTTGGCTCAGCGTAAAACCATCGGGCAGTTTGTAGGTCAGCTGGTTTGTGCCCGCAGGCAGGTTGCTATCTCTGGGGATGGTAAAGTGGTAAGTGAGCTCAACACTTCCGCCATCCTTGACCGTAAGGTTAGGAACTTGCTGCGGAATATAGTTGTCTTTTATAGTGTAATCCGTGCCGTTGACCGTAGCGAATGCTTTGTAGATCCAATTTTCATTCAATTCGGCTGTTGTTCCCGATGCCAATGTGGGCGCACGGTTCGGACGGCTGTCGGAGATGGTAGGCAGCTGGCCGCCGTATGTGTCGGCGTACTGAGCGGCGGCAACATCCACCACACCCACGACCTCGGTGTTGAACAGTGTTACCTCAGCCACCTTGCCGTCCACGTCGCCGGAAATAACGGTCAGCGTGTCGGCATCCTTGTCAACACTGCTCACGATGCCCACGGTCTCCACGGGCAAAGCGTCGGTCACAGTGGTGGTCTGCGGCTCAGCAGCGGGGGATACCACGCTGGGGGCAAGGGTGTCCGCGCCGGACACAGAGGTCACGGTGCTGGGTGCAGCGGTGTCGGCACTGTCCACCGGCTTTTCGGCGGGCTGCTCCGTCTGCGGATCAACGGGCTCGGGGGTAAGCACAGTGTCCTGCGTGCCGGAGGCGGCTGCGGTATCCTGTGCGCCGGTGCTGTCGTCAGCACTGGGGGCTGCATCCAGCGCAGAAACGCCGGAGTCCTCAAGCTCTGCGCTGTTTTCAAACTCTGTATCCACGCTGAACAGGTCGTCCAGATCCGGCTCTGCACTGTCGGCGCTGCTGTCCACAGCCACGGTGCGGGTGACGTACTTATTATAAATAACGATGTCGCCGGGCTGGGCGGCGCTGCCGTCCTCTTCCAGCAGCCAGTCCATGCCGCTCATGGAGCTGCGCAGGGCAAGCACGCTGGCCTCCTGCGGGATGGCGCTTTGGGGAATCTCGGCGTACTTCAGGCAGTAGGCAAGGAACATCACGTCCCACTCGCCGTAGGCATTGCCGTAGGACTGACCGTAGCGGGAGTAGTAGCGCAGGGTGACGCCGTCCGCCGGGTCGATCTCGAAGTTTTTCTCGCTCTGCTCGTAGCCCAGCTGGGTCTTTGCCACGCTGAGCAGATCCTCGTTCCACTCGCCGGTGATCACGGCTTCGGCGTTGGCGGCCTGCCACTCCTCGGGGGTCTCAAGGTCGGCAGAGGTATCGCTCAGGCAGCTTACGGTGTGGTGATGCTCCGGCAGGGGGCACACCAGCACTTCCTCGTAGCAGGCGTCGGTGTGGTGGTGGTAGATGGGCTCTACGGTGTCCACCACCGGCTCCAGCGCCACAGGCTCTGCCACCGCCATGGCCACCAGCTCGGCGGTCTGGGTGGGCTCTACCACCTGCTCCACAAGCTCGCCCTCTTCCAGACCGCAGGTCAGCTCGTACTCGGTGGTATAGCAGCTTTCATCGTGGGTATGTTCAAATTTTTCACAGATCAGGCTGCCGTCCTCGGGGTCGTAGCAGTCGTCATCGTGGACGTGCTCTTCCTCCAGGCAGGTCAGGGTCTGCACTTCGGTGTAGCAGTCATCGGTGTGCTCGTGGGGCACAAACTCGATCTGCGGCTCCAGCTCCAGCGGCATGATCTCTTCCTCGGCGCTGCTCTGGGCAGCACTGGCGGCGGCAGCTTCGGCAGCGGCAACTTCGTCCGCATTTTCAAGCTCGCCTTCCGCGTAGCCGCAGATCAGCACCTTGTCGTAGCAATCCGCCGTGTGGGCGTGCTCCACCTCGCCGCACTGGTACTGCGCGGTCATAGAGATGCCAACGCCGTGCAGCTGCCAGTTGACGAACAGGGTGGTGATCATGGCAAGCGCCAGCACAAATGCGGTGTAGCGCCGCAGCGTGTGCCGGTTTTCGCGGAACTGCTCCTTGTAGGTTTTAAGGATGTCGTTCATAACTTTGAGTACCTCCTCCCGGGCTCAATGGATCAACGAGAAACTGGACAGGGGCCATACCCTTAAAAACACCCTGCCAATGATCTGACTTTTTTCCACGCAGCCTATCACGCTGCTGCGGCTGTCGATGGATGTGGAGCGGTGGTCGCCCAGCACGAAGTAGCGGTTTTCCGGCACCTGATAGGGGAACCGGATGTCGCATTCGCCCACGGTCAGTGCGTCAACATAGGGCTCGTCCAGCACCTCGCCGTTTACCGAGACCACGCCGTTCACGTCCATATCGATCACATCACCGGGCTGCCCGATGATGCGCTTGAGCAAAAGCTTGTTCTGCCAGTAAAAGCCGCACAGCTCGCCGTTCTGGATGTGGTCGGATTTTACCAGCAGGATAATGTCCTTATCCTTTAATGTAGGGTTCATACTGTCGCCGGAAACCTGAAGCACCGGTAAAAACAGCGTAGCCAGCAGCACAGCCGCTGCAGCCACCACCACCAATATATAGATCGTACTGCGCAGCACCCGCTGGTAGCGGTTCTGGTACGCAAGACGTTCACGTTCTGCGGCTACTTCCTCGGTGGAGGGGATGGAAGCAAACCGGATATCGCGCTTTTTCATGTTTCCTCCGAAGGCTGGCTGTCGGTGCTGCGGTACTGGTCCAGCAGCGCGTTGGCCTTGCGGTCAAATGTCTGCCAGCGCTGCTGCACCTCCTGCTCGGCCTGTTCTACCATGGCGCTGCATTCCTGCCGGGTCTGCGTCTTCAGGCTGTCGGCATCTGCCTGCGCCTGCTCCAGAATGCGCTTGGCCTCGCTGCGCGCCTGCGAAAGGGTGTTGGCAGCGGCGGCGTCGGTGTCTGCAAGGTTGGCCTGCACCGAGTGCAGATAGTCATCGGCGGCGGCCTGCGCGGCGGCGAACACGTTGTTCAGCTCCAGCGCAGCCTGCGCAATGGAGCCGGCCTTTTCCAGCCGCAACTGCCGGTCTTGCAGCTGCGCGGTAAGCGCGGCGTTCTGTGCCTTGAGCTGATCCTCGCTCTGCTTCAATGCATAAATAATCTCTATCAATTCAGCGCGGTGCATCCGCCGCAGTTCACGATCTGCCATGTATGTCCAAGCTCCCAAACTATAAAGTACAAGCCAGCGAAAAGGTTTTCGTAAACTACGAAAATACTTAACAAAAACGGCTTAAAATGCGCTTGCCGCCACAGGATTTGCGGGGTGTAAAGGGTGCGGAAGCGCTCCTTTACAAGCTACCTTATTTTACCACATCCCATGTAACAACAATATAACAAAACAGACACAAAATCAAGAGATAATGCCGAAAAAATATCGCATTTTTTTATATTTTGTGTGTATTTTTCCCCAAAAACGACTGCAACCCCCAAAAAACTTAAAAAGTTTGTTCATAATTTTGAGATGTGAAGTTTTGTACACTACTGTACTGAACTGCCGCACGCACGAAAAAACGGGAGCCGCACTTTTTCGAAAAAAAGCGCGGCTCCCGTATGCAGACTTTGGGGTCAGCCTTTTACTTGCCAAAGCTGGTCAGCAGGCTGTTCAGCGAGACAAAGGACTGGTAGATGACGTTGACGTTGTTGATGATGGAGCTTGCACCGGAGAAGATGCGGGCGATGTAGTTGAACACCTTGCCAACGTCCAGGAAGGACTGGTAGGCGCTGTTTGCACCGCCGTCCAGATAGGTCATCTCCTCGGTGTCGATCATGGCGTAGCTGGCGGGCAGTTTCATGGTAGAAGTAGACATGGTAAGATCCCTTTCTTCATTGGTATCAATGCGTTTTACAGCGTTGTTCAGAACATGGTGGAGACCAGCAGGGTGGTAAGCAGGGCACCGGCTACCAGTGCGGGCCCTACATACTTCTGCCACTGAATCGCGGCGGGCTGGGTGGCGGGCTGCGGCAC
>ERZ1035051.712-NODE-712-length-10488-cov-24.369788_pt1 | contig 10488 bp, 10 predicted proteins | sample MGYA00520586_ERZ1035051 | MGnify/ENA primary metagenome ERZ1035051 (study PRJEB33766, sample SAMN09781692) | gut metagenome | biome: gut microbiome | host: Homo sapiens | place: Madagascar | study: EMG produced TPA metagenomics assembly of the PRJNA485056 data...
TGACTAAAAAAACGTCCCAATAAATATCTGTGTATATCTGTGAAATCTGTGGGACAAAAAACTCCGATGAAAAAATCTGTGTAAATCTGTGTAAATCTGTGGGACTTTTTCCAACCTCAGGGGGTATCTGCAACGACCGGACAGGTCGCATCTGCGAAATCTGCGTGACTAAAAAAACAGATCTACACAGATGATTCTCCCCGATTTTATACTTTTTATTTGGTCATTTCATTATTTAATCATACCTTTGCAAGCAACTTTAAAGTGGTACACTTTTAAATTAGAATATAAAAGAAAATGGAGCAGCAAGATATTATCAGCAAGTTAGAAGCTAAGGGAATCAAACCTACAGCCAACCGCATCCTCGTTCTCAAGACTTTAGCGAGCGAGCAATACCCCCAGAGCCTCAGCAGTCTGGAACACAAGATGCTGACCATGGACAAATCGAGCATCTTCAGAGTGCTCACCCTCTTCCTCGAACACGACGTGGTGCACGCCTTCGAAGACGGACGAGGTATTCTCAACTACGAACTCTGCGAGGAAGAAGGAAAATGCGACCATCATGACGGTCATATCCACTTCTACTGCGAGGCTTGCCAACGCTCCTTCTGCATGGAAGACATCCACATCCCAAGCTTCGAATTACCAGCAGGATTCTATCCCCACTCCGTTTCCTTTGTCATCAAGGGAGAATGCCCGGAATGTAGAAAAAAGCACAAGTACTTGCCATAATAACGGCATTAACCTGCCTGACAACGGCACAAATGTGCCATATAATCAGCAAAAAATTGCCCTAAAATCAACAAAAGAAGCATCCTTAGCTTAACATACATTTAACTATTCATCTTTTTTAGTTGCATATTTATAACTAACTTTTTCTTACAAAGTATATAAGATTTGTAAATTTAGGGCTTTTCAAATTTAAGAGCCGTTAAAGTGTTAAATTCAAATGTTAAAACGGGATAAAAAACAATACGGAATGATTGCTTTCTCATTTTTTGCTCCTATATTTGCAACCGGTTAGACGAAGCAACCGTTTTTCCAAGACAGTCAAATCTGCCAGGAATCAAGAAACCCCTCACAAGGAGTTCCGGGAATAAGAAAACCAAAGCAGAGGTTCAGGAATCAAGAATCCCTTCGCAAGGACTTCTGAAAAAAACGAGGCTGCCGCAAACCAATTAGAGTAATAAAAAAGAAAAGTAATAATTAAAAGCAATAGACATGAAAAAGGTAACAAATTACGTGATGGCTCTGTTGTGCGTAGGTTCACTCGCATTCTCAGCCGGTGCATTCATGAAAGTAAACGCAGCTCCAGCTACAACTTCAGCTCCAGCTGGACAACCAGTAGATCTCACTTATGCAGCAGAAAAAGCTCTGCCAGCTGTAGTTCACATCAAATACGTACAGAACTCCAAGACGACAACGGTTGACGTGCAGGACGATCCATTCGGAGGATTCTTCGACCCATTCGGCTTCTTCGGAAACCCTGGCAACGGCGGCACACGCAAGCAGAGAGTGCAGACCCCTAAGAAAGAAGCTACAGGTTCGGGAGTCATCATCAGTAGCGACGGATATATCGTGACCAACAACCACGTGGTGGAAGGTGCTGACGAACTGACCGTCACACTCAACGACAACCGCGAATACTCAGCCCGCATCATCGGTACCGACAAGACTACCGACCTCGCACTCATCAAGGTGGACGGCAAGAACCTGCCTACCCTCCCTATCGCAGATAGCGACAAGGTAAGAGTCGGAGAATGGGTCATCGCAGTAGGCAACCCATTCGGTCTCAACAATACCGTGACGGCCGGTATCATCTCTGCCAAGGCACGTACACTCGGAGCCAACGGCGTAGAGAGCTTCATCCAGACTGATGCTGCCATCAACGCAGGCAACTCTGGTGGCGCACTCGTCAACACCCAGGGCGAACTCGTAGGTATCAACGCCATGCTCTACTCACAGACCGGTTCTTACGCAGGATATGGTTTCGCCATCCCTACATCCATCATGAACAAGGTGGTAGATGACATCAAGAAATATGGAAGCGTACAGCGCGTAATGCTCAGCATTCAGGGTTCTGACGTGCTCAACTATATCAACAACCAGAAGGAGAACGGCAAGGAAGTGAACCTCGGAACCAACGAGGGTGTTTACATCGCCAAGGTGGATGAAGACGGAAATGGTGCTGCTGCCGACCTGAAGGAAGGTGACGTAATCACCAAGGTGGACGGCAAGAAGGTGACCAAGATGGCTGAACTCCAGGAATTGCTCAACGGCAAGCGCCCTGGCGACAAGATGACCATCACCTATCTGCGCAACAAGAAGGCTATCACCAAGACCATCACGCTGAAGAATGCTCAGGGCACAACCTCTGTCATCAAGTCAGCCGACCTCGATGTACTGGGTGGCAACTTCCGCCAGATTACCGCTTCACAGAAGGAGCAGCTCAACATCAAGTATGGTGTAGAGGTGATGAAGGTGAACAGCGGAGCCTTGAAGGAAGCCGGAATCTCTCGCGGATTCATCATCCAGAAGATCAACGACAGCAATATCACTTCTCTCGACGACCTGCAGAAAGCCGTGAAGAGCGCTTCTACCAGCAAAGACCCTGTACTCTACATCCAGGGTATGTGGCCTACAGGCAAGAAGGCTTACTTCGCAGTTCCTCTGCAGAAAGACTAAACCAGTCGCCCAGAAAGGAGAATTAGTAAACTTAAGCTCCAACAAGCATTTAGTCAGAAAAAATTCTCCAATTAGGCGTCAGAAAAAGGTTTTGAAAATATAAAAAACGACAAAATAGCAGGTATTTCTTAAAATATCTGCTATTTTTTTGCTGTTTTTTTTGTCAATTCGAACAAAAAGTGTATTTTTGCAGAACTTTTAAAAAATAAGGCTACCATGAGACAACTAAAAATTTCAAAATCAATCACTAATCGTGAAAGTGCGTCACTCGACAAATATCTGCAGGAGATAGGACATGAAGAACTACTCTCGGTAGATGAAGAAGTGGAATTGGCACAGAAAATCAAGAAAGGTGATCGCCGAGCCTTAGAGAGATTAACAAGAGCAAACTTACGCTTCGTTGTCTCCGTGGCAAAGCAATATCAGAATCAGGGACTCAGCCTCCCCGACCTCATTAATGAGGGAAATGTTGGACTCATCAAAGCAGCAGAGAAATTCGATGAAACACGTGGATTCAAATTCATCTCATACGCTGTTTGGTGGATTCGCCAGAGCATTCTGCAAGCCATCGCTGAGCAGAGTAGAATCGTGCGCCTGCCACTCAATCAGGTGGGAAGCGTCAACAAGATAAACCGTGAGCTCAACAAGTTTGAGCAGGAACACGAGCGCCGTCCAAGCGTAAATGAGATTGCCGACCGCATAGACTTACCTGAAGACAAAATCGAGGAAGCCATGAAGGCCAACAACCGACACGTGAGCATGGATGCTCCTTTCGTAGATGGAGAGGACAACAGTCTGCTGGACGTACTTGCCGACAACGATATGCCGATGGCTGACAAGGCACTCGTACAGGAATCGCTACGCAAAGAAATCGACAGAGCTATCGAACTGCTCAACGATAGAGAGCAAAAGGTGGTAAGGGCCTTCTTCGGCATCGGGTCACCTGAAATGACGCTCGAGGAAATAGGCGAAAAATACAATCTCACCCGTGAGAGAGTGCGCCAGATCAAGGAGAAAGCCATACGCAGACTCCGACATAATACGAAGAATAAACTGCTGAAAACCTATCTGGGGCAGTAGGCTATCAGAAAGATAGTCTGTAGGCTATCCAGAAAGAAGGTCAGTAGGCTATCAAATAACTTAAGAATAGAAATGAAATTATCAAAAATCGGACTCACAGCTATTGCAGCTACACTCCTCATCTCGCTTGCAGCACAGGCTAAAAACGAGATGAGAAAAGCATACGTCTTTGGATTTGCTTCTTCTTTCAACGACTCCACAGTCTATATCACAGACATTCAGGAGTTAGACTCTGCATGGTTTACCAGCAAGCATCATTTCCTGGTAAGCCGAGAGAACTACTCATACCAGTTGCGCGACTATCTGGCAAACATCGGAGAGCAGCACCGCACATGCATGGTGGAATATAATACCGATCCGAAGAAACTGGAGAAAGCGTGGAACAAGCTCTACTCACGCTATGCGCACAACCAGAAGAAGAAAAACAACCAGAAGCAGAAGAGCGAACTGCCTCCTTTCCAGATCAAGAAACTGACCAGGGAGCAATTCCTGTTCCAGTCTGTAGCTCCTATGGATGAAGCTATAGAAGTAGAGGAACCTGTAAAGAAAGAGAAGGCTAAGAAAGCCCTGAAAAAGCAACGCAAGAACAAATGATAGAATCACATGATTTTAATATCGCAGAGTTGAACGTGAGAATCTGTTTTGCAGAGTCTCCATTCAACAGCATGCGACTCCTGACCTCATTCGAACCCTTCAGAGTCAACACTTTGGAGGGTCATCTTTTTTTTAGCCTGCTTGTAGATGATTCCCTCAAACCCTACCCCAAGGATAAGCGCAAGAGAATCAGGGCTTTCGACACGGGAAACGGAGATACCATCGTGGATAGACTCGACAACGGAGGCTACCAGTATATCATCAAGGACATCAACGGGGCCAGCTGCTGCCTGCTGCAAACCAACAAGGACTTCAGCGACTGCCGATGCGCCCTGAACGGCAACTACAACATGCGTTGCTTCGGACTGAACAACGCCCTGATGCTCATCTTCGCCTTTGCCGGCAGCAGACTGCAGACTCTCCTCATCCACGCATCTCTGGTAAGACAGAACGGATACGGATACGCATTCATCGCCAAAAGCGGAACCGGAAAGAGTACACAGGTAAGCATGTGGCTGAGATACCTGAAGGGATGCGACCTCATGAACGACGACAATCCTATCATAAGATTCATCGACGGAGAGCCTTACATCTACGGCAGTCCGTGGAGCGGCAAAACCCCTTGCTATCGCAACGTGAAAGCCAAGTTGGGAGCCATCACACGCATCGACCGCGACAGTTCCAACTGGGTGGAGCGCCTTTCGCCTATCGAAGCCTTCGCCTCTCTCCTGCCCTCCTGTTCAAGCATGAAATGGGATCAGGATATTTTCAACGACATCTGCAATACGATTACCCGACTGGTGGAGACCTCCAACATCTACACTCTCCATTGCCTGCCCAACCGGGAGGCTGCCGAAGTTTGTAATCAAGCGATTGCCATCAAAGAAGGTGAAGGAAAATCCGCGTGACAAAATTTTCATCGGATTTCACGGAGGAATCGGAGGCATTCTTGCTTGTCAGATTGCTCACGGATTTTCGCAGAACTTTGGCCGCTGGCCAATGGCTCGCGCCCTATATATGCTCCTGTTGTTTTTTGTCACGCAGATTTCGCAGATGACGCAGATTTTTCTTCGTGGGAGGGCTTTGTCCCACAGATTTCACAGATATACACAGATTTCCTATGGATTCTCTGGTGAATCTCTTTGTCCACTCTCAGGGGGTATCTGCAACGACCGGACAGGTCGCATCCGCGAAAATCCGTGAGTAATCGCCGCAGCAAGAAACCTCCGAATAAATTCCGTGTCGTCCGATGAATAAAAAAATCCCATGAGAAAAAATCTGCGTCATCTGCGAAATCTGCGTGACTAAAAAAACGTCCCAATAAATATCTGTGTATATCTGTGAAATCTGTGGGACTTTTTCCAACCTCAGGGGGTATCTGCAACGACCGGACAGGTCGCATCTGCGAAAATCCGTGAGTAATCGCCGCAGCAGGAAATCTCCGAATAAATTCCGTGTCATCCGATGAAAAAATCCCGATGAAAAAATTCAGAATAAAAATCCGCATAACAAAAAAATAATAAAAAAACGATGCAAGAGAATCATTCCATAAAGACTGTAGAAATACAGTTTGCCAACGCCCAACTTCTCCCAGAAATCGTAAAACTGCTGGAAGAAGGTCATACCGTAACCCTGCTGCTGCGCGGTTACTCCATGCGTCCGTTCCTGGAAGACAATAGAGACAAGGCCTTGCTGACCAAGGCTAAAGACATCAAAGTGGGCGATGCGGTACTGGCAGAAATCGACTACAGGCATTACGTGCTTCATCGCATCATCAAGATTCAGAACCAGGAAGTAATACTGCGAGGAGACGGAAACTTAGGCATAGAAATATGCAGAATAGAAGACGTGAAAGCATCCGTGATTGGATTTTACCGCAAGGGCAGAAAGAAGCTGGACAGAACAGACAGCAAAAAGTGGAAAATTTATTCGGCTCTCTGGATGCACCTCTTCCCTATCCGCAGATATCTTCTTGCCGCTTACAGAAGAATCTGGATTCCGATTCTCGGACCGATGTAGGATATAGAGAATACGAGGAATATAGAGAATAGGGAGAATATGAGATATATGCAGAATCTATTATTGAATATGAGATACATATAGAAATATGTGGATACGCAGAATATGTTAGAATAAAAAGCGGGGTTATCTTCAGTTTCCAAAAGATAATCCCGCTTTTTTATTATTTATAATTCTAAGCCTTTATGCTTCAAAACCTGAACTTCTATCAAAGCACAAACGCTCGATTTATAATCCAAAACTAAACCGAAGCACAAACGCTTGATTTATGCTTCAATAATTCCAGCCTGCAACCATAATTCGGTAAGAGCCTTCACGTCTTTCAACGCCGTAGCCTCATCCACCTCATACTCCTGAGTCAGCAGACCGACCAAGTCTTCATGAGTAAACTCCTTGCCCTGGATATTCTGCCATAAATAAGCAGAACTCTCATTCATACTAATGATATTGCTGAAATCAATATTCTCCTCTCCCTCTGCCACGATGATGTTCTCACCACAAACCACACGGAGATTGAAACCTGGTTTTGCTTTCATCTTTCCTTATTTTTTAATTCTTATTCTTTTATATTCTATTCTTCCCTCGAAAGGAACCTATTTCCAACCGAAGAATTCCCCCTCAAAAGGAACCTATTTCTAACCGAAGAATTTCCCCCGGAAAAACCGATTTTCCCGAGGGAAATTTCCTTTTTATTTCATGTGACTCTTAAACCAATCTGCAATCTGTCTCAACAGATGATTGCGCGTATTACCACCATAAATACCATGGTTTCTGTTGGTATAAAACAGCTCCTTGAAATCCTTGTCTGCCTGAACCAGCGCCTCTGAATATTCGAAGGTATTCTGAGGATGCACATTATCATCAGCCACACCATGACAAATCAGCAGGGCACCATGCAAGCGGTCTGCACGCTCGATAGGATTCACCTTGTAACCATCCTCATTCTCCTGAGGAGTACGCATATAGCGCTCGGTATAAACCGTATCATAGAAACGGTAGCAGGTAGGCGGTGCCACAGCCACACCAGCCTTGAACACAGGACGGCCTTCGCTCATACTCATCAACGTATTGAAACCACCATAACTCCAGCCCCAGATGCCGATATTGTCCTTATCAACATATGGCAGACTACTCATGTAGAGAGCCGTCTCCACCTGGTCCTTAGACTCCAGATCGCCCAGTCTGAGATAAGTAGATTTCTCAAATTCTGCACCACGGCCACCCGTTCCGCGACCATCTACACAAACCACGATGAAACCCTCCTGAGCCAGATAATAGTCGAAAGCACCACCCTGGCCCATACTGCCCGTATTCCAGGCATTCAGAACCTGCTGGTTGCCCGGACCGGAATACTGGAACAGGATGACAGGATACTTCTTGTTGGCATCAAAGTCAACAGGCTTCACCATCCAACCGTCGAGTTTCACGCCCTCGGAAGTAGTAAACGAGAAAGTCTCACGCTTGCCCCAGTTGTATTTCTGGGTCTTCTCCAAAAGTACCTTGTTGTCCTCCAGCATCTTGATAACCTTACCCTTGTTGCTGCGCACGGTAAACACCTGCGGATGGCTGTAAGAGCTCCAGGTATTGACGAAATATCTGAAATCGCCCGAGAAATTGGCAGCATTAGAGCCCTCCGCATCTGTGAGTCGCTCCACCTTACCATTCTTGTGAGCCACATATACCTGTCGGTCGTGCGGATTGATCATCGCAGCCTGGAAGTACACGTCCCCAGCCTTCTCGTCCATTCCGTAAATCTCGGTCACATCATAATTTCCCTTCTCTACCTGGCGAATCAGCTTGCCGTTCATATCGTAGAGATAAAGATGCATATAGCCGTCGCGGTCGCTTGGCATGAGGATATATTTCTTGCCCACGATGCTGTTCTCCATCACCTCCTCTTTTACAAACTTAGGCACGCTTTCCTTGATGAGCATCTTGCTGGCACCCGTGAAAGGATTGACCGAATAGAGTCGCATATCGTCCTGATGGCGGTTCATCGTATAGACAATCAGACTGTTGCGGTCTGGCGAAGTCTTGATGCGAGGATAATAGCCGTCTGCATCTACCGGAACATCAAGGCGGATAGTCTTGCCAGCCTTCAGATCATAACTCCAGAGGCTCACCTTGGAATTGTCCTGACCCGCCTTCGGATACTTGTAGGAATACTCGCCCGGATAATCGTGGAACTCAGGATGTGCTGGCTTGGCACCCTCGAAAAGCTGGAGGGAATAAGTCTTCACATGCGACTCATCGAAGCGGATCCAGCCGATGGAAGTACCGTCAGCATTCCATGCAAACGCCCTATTGAAAGCAAATTCCTCCTCGTAAACCCAGTCAGGAATTCCGTTGATGATTTCATTAAACTTGCCGTCGGAAGTAATCTGCGTTTCCTTTTCGCCATCAAAGACAAAGAGATTATTATCCTTTACGAAAGCGATGTGCTTGGAATCAGGCGACCAGGTAGCCACCTGCTGGTTTTCGCCCTCAGAAAGTTTGCGGAGCTTCTTGCTGGCGATATTATAGATGAAATACTCAGCTTTGAAAGATCTGCGGTACACAGCCTTGCTCTTGGTGATTACCAGGAGTTGCTTGCCGTCAGGGCTCATCACATATCCATCAATAGACTCAAAAGGAGCTTGAGCCTCATGAATATCAAAAAGGACAGCCACCTGCTTGCCCGACTTGAAGGAATAGCTGACAATCTGCTTGCCGTCATTACTGATAGAAGCATACAAATCTGTACCTTCGATAGGATTGATTCCCGTCACATAACTGGCAGAGAATTCGCCCGAAGTAATGCTCTTCAGATCCAGTTTCTCTGCAGCTTCCATTGCCGTCACCATCATGATAGTTGCAATAAAAATAGAAAATTTCTTCATAGTTTTCTTTATATAAAAAGCTTCAATATTATCTGTTTATTTTTCCTGTTTGAAATCTGCCACCCTTTTTCTTTAGCAGACTTCTCCTTCCTCCCTTCTCCTTCCTCATTTCTAATTTCTCATTTCTAATTAAAAAATGAAGGACGAATTCATCCCCTATACATCAAGGATAAATTCATCCCAACTCAGAATGTTCCTGCTAATCTTTGTGCAAAGCCTTGATAGCAGAATAGTCTTCATCTTCCAATAATTGCTTGACCGTAATTCTCGGATTTCGCTTCACGAAATCGTTGATAGTCTTTACATATCGGGTATTGAAGACTTCCCTGTTCATCGCCCTATTGACCGTCCACATGATTTTTCCCATGTGCAGGTCGCGGTCCAACTGCGGTCTGTTGTCAAAATCATCCATCGGATAGATACTCAGCAGATAGAAAGTGAGACAGTCTGGCACGATGTTGTTTCGGTTCATGGTGCTACGCTGCTGGGCATTATAATATTTCTTGTAGAGCGGATATTTAGACCCCATGTACTTATCGAGTGAAATGCCGACCGAAGACTCGCCTATCACGATACTCTGGTCCAAAGCTCCTATCTGCGCATAGAAAACAGGCTGCTTGATTTCCGGCAGCCAATCCTGCAATCGACCAAACGATTTCTTCAACTCCTTATTGATATCGTCCATATTGGCATATTCAGCCTCTGCATCTGCTATGAGAGCCTGGAGCGTAGAGTCCTGGAAGAACATCAGGAAGCGATTGCTGATGTTGGCATCGGTAATCGTACCCAACTGGAGCATTTTCTCTATCAGAGTACGGGTTTCAATAGGATAATCGGTATTCATCTGCTGCAGGGCAGAAAAATCTCCGGTAGTAAGATAGCGGCTTTCCAAACGATCATAACGCTGTACGCAAAGAGGTTCAGCAACAAACTCCTCATTCGGCTTGAATTTAAATTCACAAGCCGAAGAAAGCAAGACAAGTGCCGCAATTATGATAATATGATATAAATTCTTCACGTAATTATAATTTTGTATTAATACGAGTGCAAAAATACTAAAAAATATTTTAAATTCCAAGTTTCTAAGCTAAAAAAGCACAAATTATGTGCAAAAAAGATGAATTTATTCTATAAATATTCACATTTGCAGAGATTTGAGCAACAAAATAAGAAATGACAAATGAGAAATGAGAAATGAGAAATGAGAAATGGGAAATGGGAAAGGGAGAAG
>ERZ1035051.715-NODE-715-length-10457-cov-15.601903_pt1 | contig 10457 bp, 18 predicted proteins | sample MGYA00520586_ERZ1035051 | MGnify/ENA primary metagenome ERZ1035051 (study PRJEB33766, sample SAMN09781692) | gut metagenome | biome: gut microbiome | host: Homo sapiens | place: Madagascar | study: EMG produced TPA metagenomics assembly of the PRJNA485056 data...
GTAATATGGTCCGTCAGGCGCTCGGAATCAACTTCGAGAACTTCCTGCAGAAAACAGAACCTCTCTATATCATTCCTCGCATCGCCTCCTGCTACACCGAAGAGCAGGATAAGAAGAAGCTGATGAACATCGTCTATAAGGAATGGCTCAAGGACGTGGTAGAGAAAGCCTGGGTAGTCCCTCTCAACACCTACATCGAGGAGCACGGCGAGCGCACAGTGCTTTCAGCCATCTACTACCTCATTGACAACGGCCTGTGGGAAGCCTACGAAGGTCGCCTTTCTTTAGATGCCCAGGAAGATAATTACTATGACAAGCTGGAGGACATGCCTTCCGCTATCGCCATCGTGCAGGAGCAGCAAGCCGAGGAAAAGAAGGCAGAAGAAAAGGCAGCCGAGCAAGCCGCCTCTCAGCAGTCAGTCGCCTCGTCATGTCCCCCTCTCGCTCCCGTTCCCAGCGATTCCATCGCTGGGAAGAAGTCCGGCTATACCCTCACCGCCGAGGAAGCCGTAACCCTCATCGGAACCACCACCGAAACTTGCGCCCAGTTAAAGCAGAACATTGAGCGCCTGTTTGATTTCGTCCATACCGCCACCGATACCGATGCCTTGCGCAAAGAGATTGCCTCTCTTCAGCAGCAGCTAGCAGACCAGAAATCCCAGCATCAGAAGGAAGTCGATACCCTGGTGCAGCAAGCCGCCGAAGCCGATGCCACTATGAATAAAGCCAGCGATTACATTGCCAAGCTTCGCCAGCAGGCCCAGGAAGCCCAGAAGCAATACGATGAGCTGAATGCCAAATACAAGAAAGCCTTGGATGAGCGTGATGATGCCGACAAGGAGTTGGAAACCTGCAAGAAGCTCCTCGAAGAGGAAGCCAACCGTGAGCAGCTTCCAAAGAAGAAGGTCATCCCATATAGCGTACTCGATGCCGTTCCTCTCCTGGGCAAGGGCGTAATGACGGGCTTGGTACCCGTCCTCGCCAAGTACAACATCGTGGTAGACTACAACAAGTAGGATGTGTATGGATCAGGGTATCATCAATCCAAAGAATTTGTTTCTTTCAAGGGTAGAAAGAAAGGACAACATCGTTCTGATGCCTACTCCTGCTGGTAGACCCGAAGAGTTTGGCTGCATAAAATTCAATAACGCTACAGAGCGTATGTCGAAACCACGGGTAGTAGACCACGCAGAAACGGATGTTGAATTTGCCTTTCGAAATAAGATGGGCAGTGTTTACGCCGTGGTTTATCACAATGAAAAGGGCGAAGTAATCACAGATATGCTGACTAAGGCGAAAAGTTCTAAGTGGGAGTTTCATAACTTCAGAATCAGTTTTCTTCCTTGTTTCACAAATGCTTATATCTCGTCTATATATGGCTACAAGCAGATTTCTGAATTGCAGGTTGCGCAGGAATTATCCCGCTTCTTCGCATTTGAAGGCGTTAAGTCAGTTATCGAAGATTATTCCATGTTGGCACTCCCAGGTGGTATAGCCGTAGCTCGGTGCGTCTTCAAGGATGAAGATATAATTTCTGCTGAGTTGTTCGATTTCGTAACATACGAGTCTCTTGATAGGGATGAAGTCAAGGACATCTACTATCAGGAGTTCCATCGACACATTTCCGGAGAAGAAATGAATATCTCTAATTTCCCCGAAGACTTTCTGAAGGAAATTCTTGCGGATAGTGTAGAGAAGATGCAGAAGAAATGTGATAAATAAAAGAATAGTCTTGAGAGAATGGAAAAGAAATATGGTAAATAAATAAAAGACAAAGTTATGAAAGAAGAAAATAATAATAATGTAAACGAGCAGCAGGCTACAATCGAGGAAAGACAGAAAGTCATGACTATCTACAATAAGATAATAGCCATTGCCGATAAAATCACAGATGATTATAATGATGATGCTGATGTAACTCCAAATCACGAATTATTGGCTATCGGAGTCTTCCTGCGTCGTATGGAGTCTTCGCTGACAGATAAAGATGCAATACGCAAGGATGGCAAGCCTTGGGGCGATCAGACTCCCGGCTCAACCGAGGAGCCTATCTACGCCAGTATGCTGGATGTTATCCAGAAAGGCTACGAGATAGGTCAAATGACTGAATGCCAAATTCCGAAAGACCCAGAGCAAACACCTGAAGACAAAGGCAAATAAAACGATATGGATAAGACAAAGTTAAAGAAACTCTTTTATGAGGTGAAAGCAACAAACTCAGATATTATATTTACGGTATTCATGTTCGGCATGCTCTATCTGCTTATTCATGCGCTCATCACCGATGTTAAAGGAGATGACAACCGCATAAAAGGTAGTAGCATCACCGTAACTTCAAAATGTCACGAGTATATCATCTTTGAAACCGCCAGAGGCAACACCTGCTGCATTCACTCAGCCTCCTGCCCCTGCCAAGTCAAGAAGTAAAAGAGCACCACCGTTCCCAGCGATTCCATCGCTGGTCCAAGGAAATCAAATAGATAAAAATGAAAAGTAATGGAAGATAATTTAAGCAAGATAGTTTCAGAGTTCATCGGTAGTTCCGAGGAACTGAAAAAAGATGTAGTTGAAGCTGCAAGAGCAGGTATCAAGAAAGAGATAACGGAGTACTTCACCGGTTATTCATCGCCTTTTCGTAAGCAGGTGCATGAGTACCTGCAGAAGAACATTCCGATGGCAAGTTTTTCTTTGCCTAGCTATGCCGAAATAGTCAACAAGGAAATTATTGCAGAGATAGATAAGATGGCAGCTCAGACCTGCATTAGTACCTTCTGTAAATCATTCCGTAAAGTCCTATCGGGCATTCCTACCGAGGAAGACGGTACCGTCAAGTTATCCCGCCTATTAGATAAGGTGTATGCCAACTGCGAGTTTTCTCAATATGGTGATGGTATCACGCTTGAGTTTGACGATAATCAGGAGTATGGTGCTCCTATTAGAGATGGTGTTCTTACCATCATTGAGGATGGTGAGGAAAGAAAGTTGGATATTTGCCTGATGAAGGTAGAAGCGAAAAAAAGTGAGAACCGATACAATGTTTTCCGTATTCCAACCCAAGGCTTTAATTACGGGCGCACCGCCAAGAGTATTCTTATCAAGGAGAAAGATAGAACTATCGAGATTCCATCCTATGATAGTGTATTTTCCGATATGGCAGCCCTGCCATTCGCCTCGTGTGTTATCCTGAATATTCCTATCATTATTGATGTAAATGATTATAATCGGGATTTCATAGAAGATTAGTCATCGTTTCTAGCGATTCTATCGCTGGTCTCAAGAAAAATCATTTAAAGTAATAGCACTATGCTCATATTTAAATTAAAAGAAGGCACTAAGTCTTTCGATTGGGTGAAGGACGTGATAGATAAGGAGCGAAAGCAAAGTGTAGAGTATTGCGATCGCATCCGCAAGGCGATACCCTTCCAGCTAACCCAAGTCATTGCCTCTTACGTAAACTCCACCTTTTTCCGAAAGGTGGAAATCTACGAGTTTGTTGTTACTCCTGAGAAGTACGAAACATTGGATAAGGAAGTCTGGAGCAGGACTTATAGTGATGATAATCAGTTCTGGGTAGCTCCTAACCTGAATAATGAAGAGGGTAGGGCCATAAAGGAAGTGATGTCTTCATATCATCCAGTTACCAGTCACGATAATATTCTGTATAAGTTAGGTTTGCGGGCCATCGCTTCCTGTTGTTCTTTCCGTCCTACTCAGCTTATCCATGAGGGTAAGTATTATTTCGTCATTACCGACGATTTGGTTATCAAAGATAATGATAACAACGATGATTTGGAATTAATGACCGAGGAGGACGCTAAACGTCTTGTCGGTTTCAAGGATAAAATAGTTGATTATAGTAAAAAGAAATAACAGCGTATGGATGATAAAATAAACATATTGAAAGAAAAGCTTGGCGAAGACGGTTTAGACCGTCTGGCAGGTTTATCCGATAAGTGCTTCTTCATTAAAAAGGAAGATATAAAAGAATATTCTAATCAGCATTCTCTTGTCGAGAAAAGTATTTTTGTGGCTGACAATTCTCATTTCATTCCGGTTGACCTCACCAGTGATACAACAACTCAGGAAGAAGAACCAAAAAGAAGTTTCCGGTGTTCTTTCACTATAGTAGATAAGCAGGAGGAACGTTACAATGCTCAGATGTTGGTAGTTTGCGTATTACCGGTATTCGGTAAGTCGCTGTTTCCCGTAACTCCCCCTCACCTCCATTTTCGATTGGCAGATGGCTACACAACGCTGTATCGCAACCGTCATAACTTCTTTTATGCGGCAATGAGAAATCTCTTCTCCGATTTCTTCTCGAAGAAGTCAGAAGTAGAGCAGTTGTTTGAAAGGCTAGAAACAGCACAGAAGTTTGAAAATTATGAAGTATAGCTCTCGTTCCCAGCGATTCTATCGCTGGGTCTAAAAAAGTAAGTAATATGGCAGAAAAGAAAGTATTAACCATTCATCTTACTGATGAGTGGTATCAGAAGATAGCTAGCGGAGAGAAGACAGAGGAGTATCGGGAATGCTCTGTATACTGGACGATGCGTCTGTTAAAAAAAGATATACCGAATAGGCCAAACGTGATAGCTGGCGTAGCCAAATATCATCGTGCTTCCGATAGAGGCCTTTTCCTGCAAGGCTATCTTACTGGAGGACTCAAACACACTTCGGACAGTCCGGAAGATAGAACTTACCGCAAGGAGGTATTGGAGCCTTTCACTCATGTTCATTTTCTCCTCGGTTATCCGAAAGATAACCAACCGTATATCGAGAAGGAAATCGACGAGATAACGGTAGATAAACCAAAGAAGGGCATGTGCCCTGATGCGTGGTTAAAAAAGAATATGTTCGTAATCAAATTCAAGTAGCACATGGCAAAGAAAGAAAAGAAATGTTGTGGCAACTGCTACTGGTTCGATAACGAGGATGCCTATGGCCTAGGCTGGTGCATTGATGAGCAATGTGAAACGTCATGTGGTAGTATTTGTGGTAATTATTTAAATAAATAGCGTATGCCCGATGAAGTATATATAGATTATTATTATCACCCGGAATTTACAATTGTGGATAAGTCATTTATGATGATTCCTACCCCAAAAGACTACGGGAAGTATTTACAGAATAAACGTAATAGGAGAAGAAAGAAATAGCGTATGATTATAGTAACAAACCCTCTCTTGGTAATTCTGTTTGTGTTCTTAGTAATGATTATATTTGTAATCTGTGATAAGATAAAAGAAGAAAGATCTTACAGATTAAGTCATAGACTTTGGACAGGAAAGGAGAAATGCCAATGGGATATAGAGTCTCAGTTTATCACTGGAGACTTGGTATCAATAGATTATCATCGTGTATATGAAGTATTGGGACGTATTTCTGAAACGGAATATCTAGTCACCTATAATCGACTTCTGAAAAAGGGGCATATTGTCGTGCATGTATCTAATATAAATGGTATTAAAATTACTCCTAAAAATTTGATGCGAGCAGGTTTCTCTTGTCCGGGATATGATCCGAAAGAAATGCGTGTTGATGTACCTTATCGAAAGGTATTCAAAAAGGATGGGACTGAAGTTATAATAACTCGTAGTCTCAAGAGCACTATGTTAAGAGACTATTGGTGTGTTCATTTAGAACATTTTGATTTCGTTACCCCGGCCAAAAAAGATATTTGTTACATTCACGAGTTGCAGCATTTTCTTTTTGGCCTAGGTCTTAATTATCGAGAAGAATAATTTTCAAAGCGTATGAAAGAAGAAGAGCGTGCAGCCTTGGCTGCGAGATTGAAGGCATTTTTGATGGCGACCGGGAAAAAATATCTCGATGGAATTGTAGATAATCTCGTTCTGGAGGCAGAATATAAAATTGCTATTTTGTCAGACGAGGAAGCTAAAGAACCGGATTTTGTTTTCATATCATATCTTAAAGAGATTGATTGCTGGAACGCTCACGATGGTTCTTGGAAAGAAAATGTCCTTACCCTTACAAATTTAACTGGTACCGCTTTCGCCTTAATGGAATTTGATTCTGCCTATGATCCGATAAGGAAGGACCCGGTGTGTGGCTACATTAATAGCTTCATCGTTAGTGAGGAAGATCGGCAGAAAGGCATTGGCGCTCTAATGATAAAAACCTTAGAGGCTAGATCAGAAGGTTACGGCGTACATATTCTGTTTGTAAATTGGGATATTAAGCCGGAAACTGGCACTTGGACAGACAAGTGGCTTACCGGAATGGGTTATTACCAAGACGAGCCAAACGACCCTCGCCCATTCCATTACTATATGATGCACAAAAGATTAGTTGATAGATATTAAAACAATAAAAACATTAAAGATTATGGCATGTAATTGTATTAGCAGAGTTGAGAAATTGGTTAAGGCACAGACCAACGAGAGTGGTTGCCTTGATACAGGTATCGGTGTTCCATCGGGCATTGTGATGGTAAACATCTATGGATTGTTCCATAAGCAGAAGAAGGATGGTTCCTTTTGTGAAAAGTGGAACAAGGTAAATATCTTTCCAGAGTATTGTCCCTTCTGTGGCAAGAAGTATGTTGAGGACAAGAAAGAAGAAACCAAACAGGAAGAAAAGGAGAAATAGCGTATGTTATACGAAGCTAAACAAGGAACAAAGGCTTACGAATACATTAGGGGTATTCTCGAAGCTGAAGAAAAAGAGTATCAAGCCTACATGAAAAGAGTATGTGAAGCCGTAGGCTTCGAGTTTGAGAAATGGCAAGGTTATCAGCCTAACAGAAGCCTGTTGCGAGAGTATCGGATAACCGCTATCTGGTTGCCGACTGCGCAATATGAAAAGCTGGATAAGAAGTTATGGAAGAAACGTGATAGCAAGATGCTAGAGGATGGCTATTATGTAGCCGTAGCACCTAACAAGCGATACAAGCAGGGAAAGGCTATCGCTTCGGTGCTTGCCTCTTACAAATCTGTCACCAGCCATTTCTGTATATTGAAGAAGTTGAATGTAGGGGTACCTCAAACTAGCAGTTTTTCTATCACTCAGCTTCTCCGCTGCCATGACCGCATTTTTGCTTTCTTCGATGATAGCATTCGAGCCGAGAAGCGCAATCCTGATTTCACGGAAATCACGATTGGTGAATATGAGGATCTTATTAATAGTGATAAAGAAGGATAGCGTATGAAGATAAATATGAATCATGTAAAGGAGAAGATAGCAGGCTTTATTTTTGACCTTATCATAGAATCGGGCAGTAAGTCTAAGTTCTTCCGTAAGTACACCAACCATCGCTTCCGTAAGCAGTACGAACGATTGACGGGTAATGCCGCTTATAGGATGTATAAACGCAACAGCTCTTTGGAAAGAGAGATTATCAAGCTGCGTGAAGAGATTAATACTTTGAAGCGTAGACTTCGTTCAGCTTATAATAAAATAAAAGTCGTAGCTACGGAGTACCCTAAAAACATTCCGTGTCCTCATGGAGAAAAAGACGAGATAAACCATGATCCTGTCAGAACAGATTCCGTTGAATGCTGGTGCTGCCCAGGTTTCGTAGACAGAGTACCCGAAGATGGTACCATCATCTGCTGGAATAAGAACTTTGAACAGAGTGAAGATTTTGAAAATAAACAAAAATAGCGTATGAAAACAGAAGAATATGTAAGCGCCATTAAGAATATGCAGGCATTCAGCGACCTGGTGGGAAGCATTTACCCCGACCAATATAAGTTCGTATGCCAGCAGCATGATATACCGGAGCGTGAAGCAATGGATATGTACGGCTACCTTCGCAAGATAGCTTGCGGACAGTATTGGTGCATCGATGATAAACCAGACGGCTATTTCTACACTATGGTAAGCATGGCGAAGGAAGCTCGTAAACTACACGCATTGAACAGTATCATCAAGACTGCTCCTGCCAACGACGGGGATAGGAAGCAGAATATCCTCGCAATCTTTCTCAAGAATGGTGAGTGGTTCCAGCAGGAGTTTGACCTGCAATGGCAGGCTACGTTTATCGAGATAGCCGAAATGATAAAAAACGGCTATGAATTGATGACTATTGCCCGTCAGGTAGATAGCGTCGATGCCAAGGACTATGTAGGCAAGAACGATGGTAAGAAATCGAATATCCCTATCTACGATGGCGATGTAATGCTTTGCTACGTTAGTAAGCCGGAATGGTGGAGTTCTGATTGCAAGGATAGCGGTTTGTATCTATGCAAGGATGGTGTTTACTATCGTCTCATTTATACCCCAGGTAAAGGTTATATCAGACACGGTGAGCCTGATACTGACGAAGACTTCGAGTTGAATATCGAAGAGAATGCCTTCAGCAGCTATGTGATGACTCTCAGCCAGAAGTGGTATAAGCTTGGTAATATCCATGCTAGTATCGGATTTTTGATTGAAAAGCCAGAAGATAAAGAAAAATAACTTATGGAAACAGAAACAAAAAAAACTCCTGTAAAGGGAGCATTGATTTACCAGCCGCAGGGTGCGGCTGGTGAATATGCTAAGTGGGCAATTAATCTTTACCATGGTTGCTCTAACGGCTGCATATATTGTTATAACCGCAGAGGAGTGTTGAGCCATGTCTTCGGTGATAAGCCGGAACTGGCAGCGCCTATCATCAGGCAGCGTGATAAGCTGCTCAATGAATATCTGAAGAAAAACAATATGACTGCACATGATGCCATTAAGAAAGGTGTTGTAGACCATAAAGGTCTCATGGCTACCCTTGACCTTATCTCGAAGGATTTAGAGAAGATAGGAATAGATAGAATACGTCAGGATGGCGGTATCTTTTTCTCTTTCACTTGCGACCCATTCGATATAGAGGCGGATATGTTTATCCTGCAGCAGGTGGTTTTACATTTGCTATTTGATCGTATTTCGGTCACGATATTAACAAAAAACGTAAATTGGATGCAGATGGGTTTGTGGAAGAGTACACTTCGAGACCTTACAACAGATTATAAGGATATAGCCCGCCACCTCACCATCGGTTTCACTATCACTGGCAAAGATAAGTTGGAGCCAGGTGCTCCTTCTACTGAGGAGCGCATCGAGGCCCTGCGTGAGCTGCACGATAAATACATGGTTAAGACCTTTGTATCTCTAGAGCCGATAACGAGTATTCATACTGCATCGGAAGTAATCAAGAAAACATATCAGATTACGGACGAGATACGCATCGGTGCTCAGTCGCCTATCAAAAAAGATAGATATGATTCTAACGAGTTTTTCGGTTTCGTTACTGCGGTTAAGTTCCTGGCACGCGACCTCCCTTGCCGTTTTATGGTGAAGGATAGCATGTATAAGCAGGCTGAAACTTTCGATGTTGTGTCTAGAAATATGTGCATCAGAAATCTCGATGAGATTAGAGAGATTTATAAATCAAAACAAAAAGCAGAAAATCATGAAAAGTAAATTGAAGTATTACGCTCAGGTTATCGGTGTTAACCTGTTGGCATTTTTGGTACCCGTTTTAGCCATTGTCCTTATCTATGGTCTCGGCAAGTTGAAGAACATCTATTCCCATCCTTGCGTTCTATCGCAGGAAATATACGATTGCTGCCTAGAGGCAACCATCGTAGTGCTGGTTTGTTTCTCTGTAGGTCTCTTGCTTTTTACCTGTGCTGATAGCTGGAGAAAGGCAAAGCTCTTTGTTCTCAAAAGCAGGAGAGAACGAGAGAAACGTGAACTGCTGCATATCAAGATGGAGGTAGAGCCTATCGAGGAGAGGACGGAGCAGAAGAATATTCATGCGCTTGGTGATTCCGAGTTTGAGGATATTTCCGGCTTGACGGTAAAGGAGATTTATCATCTTTATCAAGGTCGTGAAGTTCTGATTACGGGAGGTAATGCAAAAGGAGCCTCTTGGGGTCGTCTTGCTGGTTATGACAATGAAGGCTCTATCCTCTACATAGGTTTTACTAAATTCTGCATAGGCCCTTACTCTTTGGATGAAATAAATATGATGCGTGATAAGAATCCAGAGGTCAGCTACGTAGAACCAGGATATAAAAACTATGATTGCTATATTCCTAGTCTCATCCGCATCTATAAGTAACAATTATAAAGTTCAGATTATGACAACAGCAGAAGAGGCAAGAAGAAGAACCCTTAACGCTATCAAGGAGATATATAAAGACCAGCTCGAATTAGTAGATGCAATCATCTGTTGTGCTTGTAATGAGTTAAAGTACGAAGATACTGTAACTTTCGAGAGTTCCGAAGATAGAGATAACGTAAGGTTATATCTTGATGAACTTGGTTATGAAACCTGGTGTGGGGTAGGTGGTGAGTGTAAGTTAACTATCTCATGGCGACAAGAAAAAGGTAATAAAAAATAGTTGTAGAAAAATGAAAAAGTTAGATGGGAACAAAGAGTAAACAGATACCGCTCCTTACCAAGGAGCAGGTATCAGAGCAGCTTCTTCAGCAGCATTTGCGCGGCTGGAAATCGA
>ERZ1035051.730-NODE-730-length-10335-cov-32.147568_pt1 | contig 10335 bp, 9 predicted proteins | sample MGYA00520586_ERZ1035051 | MGnify/ENA primary metagenome ERZ1035051 (study PRJEB33766, sample SAMN09781692) | gut metagenome | biome: gut microbiome | host: Homo sapiens | place: Madagascar | study: EMG produced TPA metagenomics assembly of the PRJNA485056 data set...
GGTGAAGTCGAAGTCGATGCTCACCGAGGAGTGCGAGATGAATCCTTATCTGGAGAAGCACGGTATTGATGTGGTGGAGACCGACCTGGGTGAGCGCATCATCCAGCTCCTGCACCAGAAGCCAAGCCACATCGTGATGCCTGCCATCCACCTGAAGCGAGAGGAAGTGGGAAAGATGTTCGAGGAGAAGGGAATCTCCAAGGAAATCGGAAACTACGATCCTACTTATCTGACCCGCTGCGCCCGCCATCATCTCCGCGACCAGTTTATGGAAGCTGGAGCAGGTATGACCGGCTGCAACTTCGGTGTGGCTGCCACTGGCGATTGCGTGGTCTGCACCAACGAGGGTAATGCCGATATGACCACTTCCATGCCTAAGCTCCACATCGTGGCGATGGGTATCGAGAAGCTGGTTCCTGACTATAAGTCACTGGCTGTATTCCAGCGTCTGCTCTGCCGCTGCGGAACCGGTCAGCCTACCACTGCCTTTACCTCTCATTTCCGCCAGGCTCGTCCGGGTGCTGAGATGCATGTGGTTCTGGTGGATAATGGCAGAAGCGATATTCTCGCCGACAAGGACCACTGGCAGACCTTGAAGTGCATGCGCTGCGGAGCCTGCATGAACACCTGTCCGGTTTATCGCCGTTCTGGCGGATACAGCTACACCTATTTCATTCCGGGTCCTATCGGTGTGAACCTGGGAATGCTGAAGAATCCTCAGAAGTACAGCGACAATGTTTCGGCATGCACCTTGTGCTTGTCTTGCGACAATGTATGCCCTTCCAAGGTAGGTCCTGGTTCGCAGATTTACGCTTGGCGCCAGAGTCTGGAGAGATTGGGCAAGGCTAATCCTGTGAAGAAGGCGATGTCGAATGGCATGAAATATCTCTTCGATCGTCCTGCGCTCTACACCACTGCCTTGAAGTTTGCGCCACTTGTCAATCTGATTCCTGAGTGCTGCACGCACTTCAGCAACTGGAATGCGTGGGGTATCGGTCACGCTATGCCTGAGTTTGCGAAGAAGAGCTTCCATCAGCTTTGGAAAGAAGGAAAGGTGAAGTAGTGGCTAATCATAAAGTTCAAAGTTCAAAGTTCAAATTTCAAAGTTCAATGAATAAAGAAGATTTCCTGAACAAGTTGCGTAAGAATACGCACGTTCAATTCGATATGCCTGCCGTAGATGTCAAGGGAATCCAGTATGAGGATACCTTGAAGCAGTTTATTGAGATGACTGAGTCTGTGGGTGGACACGTGATAGAGGCTGAGGCGGGCGAGAGCCTGGATGAGCTGGTGAAGAAGGCTTATCCGGAGGCGAAGGTCTTTGCTTCTAACCTGCCTGAGATTACCATCGCGCAGAAGAATCCTGATACCGTGGCTGAGGCCAACGACCTGAATGGTACCGATGTGGGTATTGTACGTGGAGAAGTGGGTGTTGCCGAGAATGGCTGCGTCTGGATTCCTCAGACCATGAAGGAGAAGGCGGTGCTTTTCATCTCCGAATATCTCGTGATTTTCCTTCAGAAAGATAAGGTAGTTAACAATATGCACGAGGCTTATGCCCGTATCGAGATGGATCCGAAGTATAATTTCGGTATTTTCATCAGCGGTCCTTCCAAGACTGCCGATATCGAGCAGGCGCTGGTAATGGGTGCGCAAGCTGCCCGTGGTGTGACAGTTGTACTTTTGTAAAAGGCAGAAATCCCGAAGCTCACTATTGTGTGAACTTCGGGATTTCTCTTTATACTGTCCATTCATAGGTGTCGTAAACCACGCCTCTTCCTCCGTAACCTTCCTTGTGGGCGATGAGACCCTCATTGATCCAGGCTCCCTGCTGTTCCGTAGAACTGCCAAAGTCCAGATAGGGATAATCGGGGTAATCATGATACATAATCTGTTCGTAGATAGCCTCCATGGCTCCGAATTCCTTTCCCTCATCGTTGGTAGAACTGTATTGTCCATGTACCACTTGCTGGGTAATATAAAAGGTGAGACCTCCTATGATGTGCCCGTTGCGATAAGCATTGTATTGGATGATATTCTCGGGGAATCGACTTTTCAGGAGTTCCATTTCCTGAAGCGTGTGTACCGGTTTGGCACCAAATCGCTTTTCCAGGTTCTCATTCAATACCTCCCAGAATTCCGACAGACTTGCATCTCTCACTACGGTCACTCCATTCTGATGAGCCTTCTTCAGACGGCGCAGGTGGTCTTTGCGCCAGCGCAATTTCTGCTGCATGAAGATGGTAGTGCCGATATTGCGGAGCGAAAGATGAGCCTTGCATTTCCAGAAGATGGCATAGAGATCTTCTTCTGAAGGATGGAGATGATAGATCCAGGGAATAGGACGATACTGTACCTTTTCGAAACCCTGAAGACGCAGATAGACATTCAGTTCCTCAAAGAGTTGGCAGACATCTGAAATCGTGACGTGGATGTTCATGATCAGTCCGCCATAGGTGAGTCCGAAATGCGAGCAGAGGGTCTTGCCTACCTGATGGGCTGGCAGGATGGAATGGAGCTTTCCCTTCTTGAAGAACAGGAGAGAATAGTCCTTGAACCTATCGGAATGGTAATCCATATAGTTGCGGTAAAAGAGAAACGTAGCGTTTCGGGCTTTTGCCACATACGCATCCCATTGCTGGCGATATTCGGGAGTGTATTTGATGATTTCAAACATGATGTCTTGCGTATTGGATAGTTTCAAGCATGATGCCTTGCGTATTTGAGAAACTCGTCGTAATCATAGATATAATCAGCTTCTTCGTACAATTCCGAAGCCAGGACCAGACAGACCGAACCGGCTGAGAAGTTTTCCAGCGTTCGCCAGATGCCTGTGTTGACGAGTAATCCCTGGTCGGGGCGGTTGAGAAGATAGGATTGCTTCCGGTTTCCATCATCCAGCGTAACCGTGAAGGAACCGCTGGCTGCGATGATTACTTCCAGGCATTCCTTGTGGGCGTGACCTCCGCGGGCAGCACCTGCCGGAATATCGTAAGTCCAGTAGGTGCGCCTGATGTGAAAGGGCACATCCTTGAAATCCTCCACATTCGTAGCCTGGAAGTCTTCGGATTGATGCGTGTTCTGGAAACGGATGATTTTTCCTATTTCTTTCATGAATCTTATTTCTTCATATATGGGTCGGTGCCCAGGACGGTCTTTGCCAGGCGCTTTGCCTTGTCACGGAGCGCATTCAGGTCATCGCCCTTCTCGCCGTAGCAGAGAACGACACCCATGCGGCGACCTACGTGAGCCTCAGGCTTTCCGAAGATGCGGATGCGGGTATGATCCTCCTTCAGAGCATCGAGCATGTTGTAGTTCAATGGCTCTGTGCTTTCCTCTGGTGAGAGGATGACGGCAGAACAGCCGATGTGCTCCAGATGGATTCCGGCGATAGGCAAGCCCATCACGGCACGGAAGTGGAGCTCAAACTCGCTCAGGTTGGTGGTGTGACCGAGGGTAACCATACCTGTATCGTGTGGACGAGGACTCAACTCCGAGAAGATGACCTCGCCCTGCTTGCTCAGGAAGAACTCTACGCCCCAGAGACCAGCACCGGTCAGCGCCTTGGTCACTTCGCCGGCAATGTGCTCAGCCTTCTTCAAAGCCTCCTCTGGAAGCTGGAATGGCTGCCAGCTCTCACGGTAGTCGCCGCCCTTCTGTACGTGTCCGATAGGTGGGCAGAAGAGGGTAGGACCATCCTTCTGGGTTACGGTAAGGAGGGTGAATTCTGAATCGAAGTCGATGAATTCCTCGATGATCACTTCCTTCACGTCGCCACGGCCTTCCTCCATCGCCTCCTTGTAAGCCTCCACCAGCTCATCGTCGTTGTGAACATAGCTCTGACCATGACCGCTGGAACTCATCAGTGGCTTTACTACGCATGGGAAACCAATCTCATCGGCAGCGTTCTTGAACTCCTCGAAAGTCTTTGCATAGAAATACTTGGCTGTGCGAAGACCCAGTTCCTTGGCAGCCAGGTCGCGGATGGCACGGCGGTTCATGGTGTAGTTCACGGCACGTGCCGAAGGTACAATCTGAATGCCCTCCTTCTCGAAGTCGAAGAGGCGCTCTGTGCGGATAGCTTCAATCTCAGGCACGATGATGTCTGGGTGATGTTTCTCAACCACTGCGGTCAATGCGTCGCCATCGAGCATTGAGAACACTTCTCGCTCGTCGGCTACCTGCATGGCTGGTGCATTGTCATACTTGTCGCAAGCGATGACATACTGTCCTGCTCGCTTTGCGGCGATGGTAAATTCTTTGCCCAGTTCGCCTGAGCCCAAAAGCATAATCTTCTTCATTTATATGATGTTTAATATTTTATGTCCCTAAAATTAATCACTAATCACTAATAATTAATCACTAATAATTAATCACTAAGTCCGAACTTCTTTCTGATAAATTCTGCGATAAACTTCTCTGTTTCTTCGATTCCCAGATGGCTGCTGTTGATGCAGAGGTCGTAGCTCTCGCTGTGTCCCCACTTCTTGCCTGTATAGTAATCGTAGTAAGAGGCGCGCTGCTCCTCGTGGCTTTCGATAAACTTGCGGGCGGAGGCTCTGTCGATGTCCTTTCGCTTGCACACTGCCTTGATGCGGTCGTCGATGTTGGCGGTGATGAAAATATTGATCACATTCTTGTAATCACGCAGCACATAGTCGGCGGTTCTGCCCACAAACACGCAGTTGCCCTCATCGGCAGCCTTTCTGATGGCGTCGCTCTGGAACTTGTACAGACCTTCCTGCGAGAAGTCGTTGTGATAGAAATTGTTATCGCTCAGGAAAGGCAGATGGGTATGAAAGAGAGACTTGAAGAATCCCTTCTGCTCATCGTTCTGCTCGAAGAATTTCTCCGAAAAACCGCTCTCCTTGGCGGCAAGATTCAGCAGTTCCCGGTCGTAGCATTTGCAACCGAAATCCTCCGCCAGCTTCTCGGCGATGATATGGCCGCCGCTACCTATCTGGCGACCTACGTTTATGATAATCTTGGTCATAAGCTTAAAATTTTAGCTGTTAACTGTTAACTGTTAACTATTAACCGTTAACTTTCATGTTTTCTTTATGTTGTCTTTTCAACTTGTTCATGTACCATGACATTACGATGGCAGCGATGACTGCAGCTGAGAAATCGGAGATAGGCATACTGTACCATACGCCGTCAATATCCCATATCATCGGCAGGAAAGCCAGGAGCGGCAGGAGGATGAGCAACTGTCTCGACAAGGAGAGGAAGATGCTGATCTTCACCTTTCCGATGCACTGGAAGAAGTTCGTGATGACCATCTGGAATCCGATGATCGGGAAGCAGAACATCACCACTCTGATAGCCTTGATGCCCAAGTCTATCAGCTGCTTATCGGTAGTAAACATTCTCGCACAATAGTAAGGCAGGAACATCGCTATCAGCCAGCCCGTCACCATGATGGCAGTGGCAGCAATGATGCTCAGGTTCAATACACGCATCAGTCGGTCCAGCTTCTGTGCGCCGTAGTTGTATCCGGCGATAGGCTGCATTCCCTGGTTGACACCTAACACGAACATGATGAACACCATCGCAATACCGTTGGCTATTCCGTAGGCACCCACGGAAAGGTCGCCTCCGAAACGCACCAGCTGGTTGTTGATGAAGATGACGATGATGCAGGCGCACACGTTCATCAGGAACGGCGAAATGCCGATGGCGAGGATGTTATCTACGAGTTTCCTCTTCAGTTTGTAGATTCCTTTCTTGAAGTGGAGCAGCTCGCTCTTGTTGCTGAAGAGTTTGATCTGCCACATCAGAGCCATCAGCTGCGATAGGATGGTGGCGATGGCGGCACCCTGTATTCCCCATTTGAAGACGAGGATGAAGAGGGCATCCAGTATCACGTTCATCACCACCGTGAAGATGGTGGCGTACATCGCCTGCTTGGGCTTGCTCGCTGCTCGGAGCAGGGCATTCATGCCGAAATACATGTGGCTTACCACATTGCCCAGCAGGATGATGACCATATACTCGTGGGCATAGATGAGCGTCTGGTCGCTGGCTCCGAAGAATCTCAGGATAGGGTCGAGGAAGAGCAGACAGATGATGCTCAGTCCGATACCGATGATGAGATTCAGTGAAATCGTGTTACCCAGAATGTTCTGCGCTGTGGCATAATCCTTTTGTCCCAGCTTCACGCTGATGGCTGTGGACGCTCCTATGCCCACACCGGCTCCGAAAGCAGCGGTGAGGTTCATAAAGGGGAAGGTGATGGCGAGACCTGAGATGGCCATGGCTCCCACACCCTGACCGATGAATACGCGGTCAACAATGTTGTAGAGCGAAGAGGCGGTCATCGCAATCATCGCTGGCAGGGCATACTGAACCAGCAGCTTGCCCACCGGCTTCGTACCTAATTCTAATGTCGCTTGTTTATTTTCCATTTATATCTGTTTTTTCCTCATAGCCGCTCGCTCAGCTTCTTTCAGAAAGCAACTGCGGCGGCTACTTGTCTGCAAAATTACAAAAAATATCTGATACCTTATTATATATATAGGAAAAACTTGCATTTCCTGATAAAAACTTCCCTTTTCTTTTGGCATTCTCGTACAAAAACTGTACTTTTGCAGCTTAGTATAAACAATAACAATCTGATTGGGCAACAGCAGTCAGACGAGAATGTAACAATATAACAATCGTACTACCGATAAATGATGAAAAGATATTTGATGCTTTATGCATTCATTCTGTCCACCTTGACATTGTTGGCTCGCGATGGCAAGGTAACTGGCATTCTGGAGACCGATATGGTGTCTTTCCCAGGTGGAAAATGCCAGATGTATCGTCTTTACCTCAAGGATAAAGACCTCGACCATACGCCCTTTTCGGTGAACCGCCCTTCGGAGTTCCTCTCCCAGCGCTCCATCGACCGACGTAAGCGCCAGGGCATTCCTGTAGATCTGACCGACCTTCCTGTGGCTCCGGCTTACGAAAAGCAGGTGGCTGAGGCTGGTATCGAGATCGTAGGAAAGAGCAAGTGGAACAATACGCTGCTCATCCGCATCCACAAGGACAAGGAGCTTCGCAAGCTGGAAGGCCTGGAATTCATCACCAAGAGGAAGAAGGTGTTCCAGGCTCCCGATTCCGTAAGTCAGAGAATGCGCTCGAATGTGCGCAATGGACTGAACGAGTGGAGTTCCGCCAATGGAGTGTATGGCGCAGCTGATGCTCAGCTGAAGTCACTGAACGGCAAAAGACTCCACGAAAGTGGCTATAGAGGCAAGGGAATGATGATAGCCGTATTCGACGGCGGATTCATGAATGTGGATAAGATTCCTGCCCTGCACAGCATCAAGCTGGCGGGTGTGAAGGATTTCGTGGTTCCTGAATCCAAGAATATATTTGGAGAGATGGAACATGGCACGATGGTGCTCTCTACGATGGCTGCCAATGCGCCCGACTTCTATGTGGGTGTGGCTCCTGAGGCGCAGTATCTGCTGATAAGATGCGAGGATGAACGCACCGAGAGCCTTGCCGAGGAGGATTACTGGGCAAGTGCTGCGGAATATGCTGACAGCTGTGGCGTGGACGTCATCAATTCTTCGCTCGGCTATCATGGCTTCGATGATTCTTCGATGGATCATCACTATTATGAGCAGGATGGCAACACCGCCCTCATCTCCCGAACCGCTTCGATGTGTGCCGACAAGGGAATCGTATGCGTGAACTCTGCCGGAAACGATGGTATGGGTTCCTGGAAGAAAATCAATTTCCCTGCCGATGCCACGGATATCCTCACGGTGGGAAGCATCAACGAACATGGCATGAATGCTGCCTTCAGTGCCGTAGGACCTACGGCGGATGGCAGAATCAAGCCTGATGTGATGGCCTTCGGAAGTCCTACCTGCGTGATTACGGGCAGAGGCAGCATCATCAATGATAATGGAACTTCGTTTTCCTCTCCGCTGGTAGCGGGTATGGTGGCTTGCCTCTGGCAGGCGCTGCCTGGCAAGACTGCCAAGCAGATCATCAAGCTCGTAAAACTGGCAGGTGATAATCAGCAGCATCCCGACAATGTCTTCGGATACGGTGTGCCTGATTTCTGGAAAGCCTATCAGACGGGGAAAGCGATTAAGTAATCTTGGAACTTTGAACTTGGAGCTTTGAACTTTATGATTAGCTTTGATGCTATATGATAAGGAAAGTTCCAGGGGGGCTAAGTACCAAGTAATAGTATTCATAAAGTTCAAAATTCCAAGTTCAATGTTCAAAGTAAAAAGATTATCTCTATATGAATTAAACTCGATAGTCAGCGAAATCATTTCGATGTCCTTACCCGACAGCTATTGGGTGGAAGCGGAACTCTCCGAGGCTCGCGAGGGTTACGGCGGCCACTGCTATCTGGAACTCATCCAGAAGGATGAACGCTCCAATACGCCGATAGCCAAGGCGCATGCCAACTGCTGGCGAAACCGCTGGATGCTCATCAAGCCTAATTTCGAGCGAGTGACGGGGCAGCGTATCCATACGGGCATGAAGGTGCTGCTCAAGGTACACGCCCAGTTCCATGAGAACTATGGTTTCTCTTGGATTGTAGATGACATCGACCCCAATTATACGATGGGCGATATGGCGCGCAAGCGGTTGGAAATCATCAATACGTTGAAGGCTGAGGGCGTCTTCGAGCTGCAGAAGGAGCTGGTGCTCCCGATGTTCTGCCAGCGCATCGCCGTGATTTCGAGTGCTACGGCAGCCGGATATGGCGATTTCTGCAATCAGCTTGCTGATAATGATTACGGCTTGCAGTTCACCACCCGCCTCTTTCCTGCCACGATGCAGGGCGAGGGAGTGGAGCAGAGCATCATCGCAGCCCTGGACAGCATCAATGCCGAATATGAGGAGTTTGACTGCGTAGTCATTATCCGTGGCGGTGGTGCTACCAGCGACCTTTCCGGTTTCGACACCCTGGCGCTTGCCGAGAATGTGGCTAACTTCCCGCTGCCTATCATCACGGGTATAGGACACGAGAGGGACGAGAGTGTGCTCGATATGATTTCCTTCCAGCGGGTGAAGACACCGACTGCCGCTGCCGCCTTCCTCATCAATCATCTCGCCGAGGTTTATGCCCGGGTGATGGATGCACAGGAAACCATCGTGCAGAATGTGAAGCACCGGTTGCAGGTGGAGAAGATGAGGATCGAGAGATTGAGCAGCACCATCCCCGTACAGTTCTCGCTGGTGAAGACGAAGCAGGGGGCGTATCTCGACCGTCTGATGACTCGTATTACGACGAATCTGCAGTCGAAGGTATCGAATGCGCAGCGCCGTTTAGAGATTCTCTCGCAGAATATCCAGCCGGTACTGGAAAGAAAAATGCTCAATGAGAATCATCGTCTGCAGCTTCTCCAGCAGCGCATCCAGGCGCAGGATCCGGAGTTGCTGCTGAAGCGTGGCTACAGTATCACGCTGAAAGATGGCAAGAGCATCCGTTCTGCCTCGCAGCTGAAGGCTGGCGACATCATCGAAACGAGATTCGCCGAGGGCAATATTAAATCGGAAGTGAAATGATTCCCCACACACCCTGAGGCAATAGGAATTCCCCACACGCCCTGAAAGGGCAGAAGCTCCTAGCCCAGGGCAACGCCCTGGGTAATAAAGGATGCAAACCTGTCGCCCTGAAAGGGCAAAAGCTTTAAAATATCCACTGTTAACTGTTAACTCTGTTAACTCCAAAAACAATAAAATTATGGCAAAAGAAGAAATGAAATACGAGCAAGCTGTAAGAGAGCTTGAGCAGATTGTAGAAAGAATGGAGAATGATGAACTGGATATTGATCAGCTCTCCGAGCAGTTGAAGCGTGCCAAAACCTTGGTGAAGCTCTGCAAGGACAAGCTCACCAAGACCGATGAGGAAATCAAAAAGCTTCTCAGTGAGGATTGATTCCTTCTGTTTCAGCCACCCCTGTTTCGGCGGATTTGCAATCCGCCGCCGTATGGGTAACTATTGCGGATTTGTAATCCGCTAAAAGGACCGGCGCAAGAAACTCAATCTCTTGCTTGAGGCGGATTCCAAATCCGCTAATAAATAGGTCGAGCCTTTTTGTCTGCGGATTTCAAATCCGCAGGAACGCCTTCGCAGGAACGCCTATGGTGCTTGTTTCGGCGGATTTGCAATCCGCCGCCGCCAGTTACCTATTTCGGATTTGCAATCCGCTTCAAGGAACGGCGCAAGAACGAAAAAGTACCCATAAAATGGTAAAATAATGCCTCAAAACGGCAGAAATACGTAAAATAATAACGTTTCTACTAAATTTATCGCAAAATAGTTGCAGATTAATAGAATATTTTGTACTTTTGCATTCAAAATATTAG
>ERZ1035051.731-NODE-731-length-10335-cov-10.596401_pt1 | contig 10335 bp, 9 predicted proteins | sample MGYA00520586_ERZ1035051 | MGnify/ENA primary metagenome ERZ1035051 (study PRJEB33766, sample SAMN09781692) | gut metagenome | biome: gut microbiome | host: Homo sapiens | place: Madagascar | study: EMG produced TPA metagenomics assembly of the PRJNA485056 data set...
ACTACAGATTCTGGTCCTGTCATTCTTGGTTCGAGTCCGAGTATCCCAACTAAGCAAAGCCTATTCTTCACGAATAGGCTTTTTTCGTATATGGAAGGTTCTGTTAAAAAATGTACGGCTTCAAGGAAGGTACTGAAAAGTCCCTTGCTTGAAGCCGTACATCATATTATGCTTTCAGTTTTTACTTCACTACGATTTCGTCCGTGAACAGCCAGCCACCGTCCATTGTGGTCTTGCCCTGTACGCGGACATAACGTGCGTTCTTCGATCCCTTCCATGAAAGGGTGCGGAAGCCAGACTGGATGTCGTGGTCCACCTTGCTGCTGGTGGTATATACCTCAGTGAATGTATTGCCGTCATCGCTGACAGACACCTTGAACTCCTCTGGGAAGAACACCCAAGCGCCATAGCTCTGCATGAAGTCAGCCGAAACAGAAGAAATCTTCGTCTTTGCTCCAAGGTCGAGAGTGACGTCGAGGCAATAGTCCTTGCCGATGAATCCCTGCCACTTCTTGTCGCCATAGGTCCATCCGCCACGTACACCGTCAACAAGAGTCTGGTCGCCGGCAGCAGGATACTTGGGAGAATACTTCTTATTGAATATCACCTTACAGCCACGTGCCTTGTGAGCAGTAGGCTTGAGCGACTCGGGACGCTCACCCTTCTCATGCTTTAGGTCGAACGTGTTGACGCCAGCCTTGCGCAACACCTCAATCTGCTGCAGCGCACGCTGCTTAAACTCAGGATAATCCTTCTTCTTCGTTCCGTTCCATCCAATCTCGGCAATGGCAAGAGCGCGCGGATAAAGCATATACTCTACGTGTTCCGGAGTCGGGATATATTCAGTCCACAGATTAGCCTGTACGCCTGTTATCATGTTTCGCTCAGCCTCCGGCAAGTCCTCACCGGGCACATAGCCATACACTTTCTCAAGAGGCAGGTAGCCTCCGATGGCCTCCGGCTGTGTGTTCGGAGCGTCCTGATAAGCATCAAGGTAGCAGTAAGCACCCGGAGAGAGAACCACGTCGTAGCCGTGCTCGATGGCTTCATGCGCCTTCTCTGTTCCTCGCCATACCATAACGGTGGTGTTCTTGGCAAGGTTGCCGGCGATCACCTCGTCCCAACCCACCAGCTGTCTGCCGTGCTCGTTGAGGAAACGTCCGAAATAGGCAATCAGACTGGCCTGCAGACCTTCCTTGTCTGTGCCCAGTTCCTTCATCTTGCGCTGGCAGAGCGGACACGTAGGCCATGATGCCTTGTCAGCCTCATCGCCACCTACGTGGATATACTTGGACGGGAAGATGTCCATCACTTCCTTCAGAACATTCTCAAGGAAGTCGTATGTTGCCACACTACCCGCACAGAAGTCCATCTGCTTGTAAGGCTCATGTGTGCAAGACAGTTCGGGATAAGCCGTCATCACCTCAGCCGAGTGTCCCGGCATCTCTATCTCAGGAACGATGGTTATGCCGCGCTCAGCAGCGTAAGCAACGAGATCGCGCAATTGGTCCTGTGTGTAATAGCCGCCGTAAGCGCCTTCCGAACCTTCTTCGATGTAGCGTGCGCCGTTCTTCGACCATTCCTTCCATGTGCGCTCAGGACGCCATGCCGCCAACTTGGTGAGCCAAGGATAGCGCTTTATCTCGATGCGCCATCCGGCAGCGTCGGTGAGATGGATGTGCAGGCGGTTGAACTTATACTTCGACATTATGTCCACCTGCTTCTTGATGAATTCAATCGGCTGGAAATGACGCGACACGTCGAGCATCAGCGAGCGCCACTTATATGCCGGAGCGTCGTCAACGTCGCAGCAGACAATACCACTCTTCGAGGTAAGCTGACCGATGGTCTGCCAAGCATAACGGAATCCGTCAGCGGTGGCAGCACTTACAAGGAGTGTGTCGGAAGTGATATGCAGGCGGTATGCCTCAGGAGAGGAAGGATTCGCCATGCGTGCGAAGCGCACCACACGGCGACCATCATTCTTGGCAGCCTTCAGCCAAGGCTTTGAGTAGATGTTCTCCGCAACGTCACCGGCAAGGTTCTCCACCTTTACATTGCCCGGTGCCGACGGGAAGAAGCCCTTTGCCTTCACAAACGACTGCGGCTTGGGAAGCAATGACTGGGCATTGGACGCGAGGGCCATCATAGAACATGTGGCCAAGAAAAACAATTTTACGAATTTGTTTGTCATAGAATGGTTTTTATAAAAAACGTGGTAAATCGTAATGTAAGACGTAATCAAGTAGTCTGCGAATACATCAGTATTCATTGCAAAATTAGTAAAAAAAAGTGAGCTATCGGCGTTTAGCGGTCTCTAATTTGTTTTCTTTTACACTATATAAACGCAAGAAAAAGCAGAATACTACAAAAGCTGAAAAAAAAATGACATTCAGCCTTTATAAAATAAATCCTTACAACGCTACCGCCTCATCATCAGTACCATCCTTAACGTCTTCATATCCACCATGCAAATATCGTACAAAGAGTAAAAACATGTTACAAAATAAAAATCAATTCTAGAGAATCAAAAAGCTGTTTTTATGGTGTTTTGCTGTGCAAACAGTACCCAAGCTTAACAATAGCGCCACTTTTACACTACAATAGTGCCACTATTAGAGTGTAAAAACGGCGCTATTGGTAAGCGTATCCGCGATGCTCCATAAAACCGCATAACACACTGTGTATAAGCATATTGTCTCCAAACGCTCAAAACTCAAGAATTTCGCACCAAAGATTTTGTTGTGCGCTCAGCTCATAGTATTGAGCATTAGAAATACAAATATTGTCAGGCAAACTAACCGCCAAACAGGAATTTTATCAGCGAAATCCGGTTAGGCAGGGCTTTCAGTTCCTGTCCGCACCACTGCAAGCAGCCGTGTAACTTGCTGGGTTTCTATCTTCAATGCCGCGGGCATTCTTTCCGTATCAGTCTAATACTATCATTCTTGCTGTAGCATTATCCATTTCAGGCATTGTCTTTCCAATCGGAGCGTTGATATAAGTTCCGTCTGCTATGATATATTTGTGTCCTTTATACATGATGTAATCCCCCTTTACATTGCCTTCTGAGAATTCTATCGCAGATGCAAGATGACCGGGATAATATACGAGGATGCACTTCAGACCAAGCAAGTCGCGCACTAAGCGTGTGAGAAGGATTGAGCGGTCCTCACAGTCGCAATATGGATAGAACAGACTTTCTTCGGCAAAGAACGCTCTGTCTCCACCCCATACCTTGTCGTCATATTCGTATTCGAGTCCTGTTTGTACCATATTGAGTAAGCGACTTACTGCTTCAAATTGCGAAAGACCTTCCAACTGTCTGCGCAATTGCGGATAGATGAGACTGCTTGTGATTGCATCCATAGGCGTGTTGGCGTACATAGCCCACCGTGTCATTATGTCGTCACCAATAAACGAAGTAGGATAAGTGGAATAGAAGTCCATAAGATTTTTGTTTACGGATGCTTCTATACCAAAACCTCCATAGCGTTTTGATGTGATTCTGCGAATGTCCGACGGCATTGAGGTGAATCTCTGGCATGTATTAATGTAGAGCGACAAAGGTTTCTCATTCGGAAATTCCACATTACATATCGAGAGGCGTGTCGGCAACTGTTCGATGCCAAAGTAGGTTTCGCCGTCTATTTCGTACGAGACGTGGTCGTAAATATAGTGCTTTGATGCATAGAGCATATAAAGGCGATTGTCGTTTGCACCCAGACGCATCTTATAGCCCGACTGCATATAGAGGTACGCCATGAGCAGAGTGGCGGCGTTTGTCCGCTCTCCTTCTATGCTGTAAGCCAGCGAACGCAGCATTTGCAGATATGCCCAATCGCTTAGTTGCAGTGAATCGCGCAGTGCAAGGCAGTCTATTATCATATTGTCGTAGCTGTTGCCGGTAAGCGTCTGCAAGGCATCAGCCACATTGTTATTGCTTGATCCGTCAAGTGTTAATTTTATATCAGAATCAAATCTCACCTTACATTGTGTACCGAAGAATGTAAATGCAGTGTATTTCTGCACCTCGACAGGAACTTCAATGATTGGTTCTATGGGTTGTGGCTGGGGCTGGGGAGGTTTTGGTGTAACAACTTCCTCTATTACAATTGGCTTTTCCTCCACAGGTTTCTGTTCGTCTTCTTCGGGCATAACCACCGGGGGGACGGGCTTTTCTTCCGGTACCGGCACCGGTGCTGTGTGTTCAAAGTCTTTCCACGGATTTCGTACAAAGCTTATAAACTCATTCATAGCCTGCTTGCGGAAATCCTCTAATTCTTTTCTTGTCTGTTTTCGGAAATCGTCGAGTCCACGTCTTAGCTTGTTGTTTGAAAGCGTTTGGGCATGACCCCAAGTTATACTAAGAACCATGCCCAATATTATTGTTATAAATCGTTTGTGTATCATAATTTATCATCAAAGACTGTATCGACAATATCGTAAAGCTTGTCGCCTTCGTTTTCGAGTTCCTGCTGCATATTGCGCTTGATGCGTGCTATGAGCTCCTTTTTGTCGAAAGCTATACGTACCTGAACCTCAAAGTTGTTGTTGGGTAATCTGCGGTAGATGGCAAGCACAGGAATAGCGTTTGTCAATGTCTGGTCTACAATCATTCTCGATCTTTGGTTAAACTTGTCGATAGTTGTTGCCGTCATAGCATTGCTCTGGCTATTGTCGAGTTTCTGCTGCATTGCCGTTACAAGTTCGGTCTTCAACATTGCTGCAAGTTCTGTCTGTGCTGCTGCTCGTGCTGCTGCATAGCCTGAGTTGTATGTTCCTGCTGTCTGCTGTGCCGTCTGCATGATATATCGTTTTGTGACGTTTCCGCTTTCGTCTGTTGTCAGTTCAGCGCTGTAAAGCTGGCTTCTCGTCACCTGTTGTGCTATGTCTATGTCTCCGGCTGGCACTGTCCATCCCTCAGCCTTAAGTTCCTTTGCTTGTTTCTTTGCCTGTTTGGTAGGTTTGGCGTTGAGCATTTTCATATTGATGACATTGAGTTCCTGCTGTTGTCTTGCCAGTTCCATTGCTGTTTGTGCGGTTGCTGTGGTTGCAATCATGATTGCTGCCACAAAAGAAAGAATCTTCTTCATAATCCTATTTTTTTTTATTGTTTATATTATTTGCCAGTTTAAGCAAGAGGGGCAGAAAAAGTAACCCTTAGATGTTGGAAAAAACATTATAATCAGTTGATTTCTTCCAGCAATGCCTTGGCTTCAGCCTGGTGTTGGCAATAATCCTTTGCCTTCAGGTATTTGTGCAATTGTCTTCGGGCTTCTTTTACGTCGTCAAGTTTCACGAGCAGATAGATGTATGCCCAGCGTAATTCGCTGTTGGTGTTTCTCTCCAATTCTTCTTCGTAAACCAATTCCTCATCGTCGAATTCCACATCCTTTCCATATAAATCTTTCAATGCTATATCTGAGGTGTGCAGAGCCTTCTTCGTAACGGTCAAAGCCTGTTTGTAGTCTTGCCGATTCATTAATTTGGTTATCTCAGCAATGTCGGCATTTCCACTACGATAGTCGCTGAACGTAGGCTGCGATATGCCGGTTTTGTCCAAAGGCGATATTTGCATACGCCACAATGGTACTAACACGAGCGTCAGCAATATCACTGCTGCCATTGCTGAGACGATGCTGGTGTATAGTCTTGCTGTAGTGCGTCGTGCCAGACGGTGCTCTATTTCTGCCATACGCTCCAGCTTCCTCTTTCTCTCTCCGAGCCTTGCCACAATTAGCATAGTGTCGGCATCAGCGACATTGGGATTAAATTTCTCTTCGTTCATAGCATGGGTTGTTTTAGATGTTACATTTACGAAACTCTTCTGTTGCCATGCTCCGCAACGTGTTCATGCATTTGTTCTTGGCTGTCTTCAGACCGTTCTTGCTTGAACTTCTGTCGCTGCGCAGCATAAGAATCTCGTCAAGGCTTTTACCTTCGTAATAGAACATTGTGAGGATTTCTACGCAACGTGGCGAAAGGCGCTGTATGCAATCATCCACAATACGTGCTTTCAGCGTGTCGGCACTCTCTTCACAAGGCATCTTCATCGTTTCGGAGTGTTCCGCACTGTCGAAAATCTCGCCGTAATAGTCGAGTCGTTCGCTGCGTACGAGTTCGCGATATTCCATCTTTGCGAACGCCATCACAAACGTCAGCAAGCTGCATGTCATAGGCTGTACCTCACCGGTATGTCGGCGCCGCACTACATTGCTGTCAGAAACGGATATGGTACCATTGGTCATTTCTGTCCATATCTTCAGGAAAGCGGTCTGGAAAATCTCCTGTTTGCGGTCCTTGTCGAAGAAAACTTCCTTAAAATGGCGGTCAAAATAGCTCCGTGCTGAAGCGTAGAACCATTCCTCCATGTACTTGTCGTGCCGCCAAATGCCCTCCACCACCTCTGCATCGACATGGTTGCGGCGCATAGTTCTCATTTTTAGCAACATTCCTCTAAGTTTCTTTTTACTTGTTTATATGTTAAAACACATCTGGTATGAAAGTAACCCATCCTGCCGACACTTATTGTTCTTTATCGGGCAATACTCTTATCATCAATGTTTGCACCTGCAGTTCTGGATCGTAGTTAAGATGTTTTTCCAACCAATGGTTAAACTTCCTGCGTGTCATCGTACGCATAAGGTCGGCATTGATGAACGGATTGGGTGAGAACACCACATGCACATAATTAATTTCCGGTTCTTCGCCACAAGTCATCTGATAGCCGTTTTCGTCGTTTTCAAAAAATATATGGCGCTTGTCCTTGCCCACACGAAACGGCATATCGTCATCACCGATATATGGTAGGATGCACACCACCGTGTTGCGGTCCTCGAAGAACGCTGCCATATAACCCGCTTTCGGCGAACAGAACGACATTGCGAAGCGGTCGCCGGCAACGTACTCGCTGCTTTCATAGCGGTCGGATGTGCCGTTGCGCAGTGTTTTTGCCACAAATTCCACGGGAGCATATTCTATTGGTGTTGCGTAGAAGTCGACGGTGACGTTCATCGTGAACATATTGTCGGCATATACAGGCTCCGAAACCACGGGAGCATTTATGTGTCTCACCAGTTTGCCTTTAACCTGAAGACGAGACATTTGGTCGAAACGGTCGCCACGGTTTGTGAGTTCAAGCAATGACTGCGATGTGACAGTGGTGCCAAACTTATCTGCCAACGCCATAACAATGGCATTCTCAATGGCTTTGGTCCTGGCTTCGTCATACGAAATACTGCCTGAATATGTATAAGCATAAGTTCCTCCGCACCTTTCCTGCTTGACTTTGGCAAGCAGTGAAGAGATACAGAGGAACAATATAATGGTTATGAAGACTATTCTCTTCATTGTGAATCAGATTAGAAGGTATAGCCTAAGGTGAGGGATAACATTGGGATATTATATTCATCATCATAATATGATTCGATATCAACAGTCTTATTTATAGAATAAAACCCAGTCACACCTATTACGACATGTTTCAACTCTAAAGCCAAATCGATTGATGGACCTACAAGGAATGCTTCATTATAACCAGCCAATGAAAAATAACCTCCTGCAACACCAACTTTCGGCACAAAAAGACAATTGTTACCTATTCTTTTACGATAACCCATATTAGCATGAAGCATAGCAGCTGTGTTATCACCTTCTGTGGCTAATTGCACTGCGGGAGAAAATACCCATAAGCCGACATTCTTAAGTGATATATTTGCTTGAGCAATGATTGTATACGGATAACCTTCAAGAAAAGCTCCACCAGCTCGCACATTATAAGTATTCTGTGCATTTGCTCCAATGGCAGTCATTGCCATTGCCAATGATAAAAGAAATTTTTTCATAATCGTTTTTATTTTTAGAATTTAATATTTTTCCATGTATTCAGCATCTTCGGCGAAACAGTCACACAGGGTGTCTGCTTCTTGCCTTTTGCTACAATCGACTTGCGCATGACGTTCTTCTTCACATAGTCGTAGAGTTCGCCGTAGCTCACCTCGCCTTTCGTGTCCTGTAGTTTCTTCATGACAAAGTAGGAGAAGAGTCCGTGAGCCTGTTCTTCGTAGGCAAGAGCCGTCTCTGTGCCTGATGCCGCTGTGAGCACCACAACATTTCCGGTCACCGCTTCTTGCTTTACCACTGGTGCGATGCCACGGTGAGTTTCATCGAGGGCAGCGACATTCTGACGGTCGTTACCGCTGAAACATGCGTCAATAAGCACAAGCGCACTGTTGAGAGGAAGCTTTCCGAGTGAAGTATATATTTCTTTAAGGCTATAGCCGTTATTCACGTCGTTGATACTGACGTCTGCAGGGATAAGCTTGCAGTTGCCTTTCTCGTCAGGCACTCCGTGTCCGGCGTAATACACAATGAAGTTGGCGTCCTTACCATACACATCTGCCACTTCACCGAACCATTTCAGCATTTCCTTCATCTCCAGATATTTGGCGTTTACGGCAAAGCGTATGTTCTCTCGTGGCAGTCCTAAAGTGCGCAGACAATATTCCTCGAATGTCTTGCCGTCCTGAGCTGCATATTTAACGTTCGGGGTGTCCTGATTGGCATATTTCTCATTGGCTACAATCAGGCAGAACGTGTTTTCGCGGCTCATAGAACTTCTCGGGATATTCATGTCGATGTCTGATGTGCCGGGTGTGATGCTTGTGATTTTAGGAGCCGAAGGCTTTACACTGCTAACTTCATCTTTACCTGCAGCTGAGTCATCGCCATAATTGCTAAGATCAATTCCTGCTATAGGATCAGAATAAGTTGGAACAACTGCTTTAGTATAGATTACATTACCTGCCAAAAGGTCTGACTCGTGGATTGTGGAAGGCATGTTGAATTTCGTCGTAGTTTTTGGATTGAACGCTTTTTCACCAACAAGTGCAATAGAATTTGGAATATACACTTCTGAGAGTTGGGTGAAACCATAGAAACATAACTTAGAAATCTCTGTAATACCTTGCTCAATCACTACTGTACGAGTTTTATAAACTAACGCTATTTGAAATAAATCAACTGTAGAAACTTGCAGTGTATGGCCTTTCTTGTTTTTCACTTGTGCAGGAATGACCACCATAGCGGCTTTGTTGTCGAAGCCTGTTATGACGACTTTACCATCCTTTACCTTGCATTTGAATGCTATTCCGCGATTGAAATAGGTGAACGATTCGGCTGAAACATTAATTGCCAGCATCAAAACCGTGATAAATGATAACAGTTTTTTTGTATTCATATTTTTAGTGTTTTGTTTGTTAAAGTCATTTTCGTATAAAGGTAACCCATCTATCGTAATTTATTTGCGTCCTGTCACCATCGGTGTTTGTCTGATGCGGCTCTCGTATGTGCTGAAGATGTCGGCAAGTCTCTTTTCCAATGTGCTGCGGCTCATGTTTATTGTCTTCCTTCCGAGGGTGTAGAGGGCGTACGAGAGTTTGCCCACTCGCTTGCCTTTCACTTCCGAACTGAGTTGGTAGGGTTTGCAGGCACTTATTGTCAACCATTGCTCTTTAATGGGTTTTGCTGAAGGAGTACCGGGTCGTCGTGGAATATTGAATTTTATGTCCACTCCTCTGACACATTCATCGTCGTCGCCGCAAGTGGCATCACCGCTATGACAGGCGTCAATCGCTACTATAAGTTGGCCTTTGCTACCGATGCGGCGCCTTATCTGTTGAAGAAACACAGCCACCTCATCATCACTGAAATGTCGTTCGCCACGGTCTTGTGGACAATAAGTCATGTATGCATCGTACGGAATCCACGACTCGTCCCACTCCGAGTGGCGTCCTGTCCAGCGCATTGCTTCGTCGCCGTCAAGGTCTGTCATGAGTTGCCCATGTCCCGAATAGTGTATATACACGATGTCGCCCTGTTTGCAACGGGCGGCAAGCTGCTTGAAAGCTTTCACCATATTAGCCTTAGTGGCTTGCTCGTTGCGTAGCGTGGCAATATCGGTGAAGCCCATGTCTTGAAGCATATTTACCACATAGTGTATGTCGTTGTCACCATTTATCTTTGCCCAACGTGTGTCTAACTGTTTGCCTAAACCGAACACTAAAGCACGGTGGACGGCACCGCAACATGTTGCAGCACTACACAATACCATAATGACTGTAAGCACGAATCTGCTCATAGTTGTCGTTTCTGTCGTTTAAACGAGTGTAATATAATAATGGGTTAGTTTGTGAATACAAAAAAAAGCGTGGAGCCAGTCCTCTGCCCGTTCCACGTGTTAAGGCCTTCGCACTGCCCTGTAAGTCGAAACGAGCAGAGCTGATACAACGCCAATACAACGTCAAATCTCATGCAACATTTAAAAAGATAATA
>ERZ1035051.735-NODE-735-length-10279-cov-12.017997_pt1 | contig 10279 bp, 7 predicted proteins | sample MGYA00520586_ERZ1035051 | MGnify/ENA primary metagenome ERZ1035051 (study PRJEB33766, sample SAMN09781692) | gut metagenome | biome: gut microbiome | host: Homo sapiens | place: Madagascar | study: EMG produced TPA metagenomics assembly of the PRJNA485056 data set...
CCCTTTTAGCATTCATAACCTATATCGTTTGATTACGGTTGCAAAGGTACGGCAGCATTGTTACACCGTGGTTGCAATGAGGTTGAAAGGCATTGACGAAGTAAAGACAAAGATGTTACGGGCGGAAATCTGTTGCCTTTTTCGGGAATTTGAATCTTGAAAAATGGCATTAATACGCTGATTTTGTGGTAAAATGTATCTTTTTGCTATGCAAAACGGCAATTATTGTGAATTTTGTTTGGCAGTTAACGGATTTTATATTACCTTTGCATCTGAATACATATTTTATGTAAAACTTGTAATGGATAACGTAGCAATATATAAAATAGGTGTATTCAAGATAATGAGAGGAAAAGAGACGAGTATTATAAGAGATAATAATTATAAGAAGAGAAGATATATGAAAATGAAGGTTTTATTTGCTTCCCTGTTGCTGGCTGCTTCGGGGCAAGTGCTGGCACAGTCTTCCGGACAGGTCGGGGGACAGGTCTTCGATGAAAATGGAGACCCTGTAGTGGGTGCACAGATCATGGTGAAAGGTTCTAAAACCGGAACCGTGACCGACATTGATGGTAAGTTCAGCTTGCCGAGTGCCAAACAAGGAGAAACAATTGTAGTCTCTTATCTTGGTATGGATTCACAGACCGTGAAGGCGGCTTCGGGAATGAAGGTCAACATGCATTCGCAGGACCGTCAGCTCGATGAGGTCATCGTGGTGGCATACGGCGAGCAGAAGAAATCATCCTTCACGGGTTCTGCAGGAGTAGTGGATGCAGATAAAATTGCCGTGCGCCAGGTAACCAATGTGGTAGATGCCCTCAATGGTCAGGTAGCTGGTGTGCAGATGATAAATACATCTGGCGATCCGTCTTCTACCCCTACCATCCGTGTGCGCGGTATCAGCTCTATCAATGCAGGTCAGGATCCATTGATAGTAGTAGATGGTGCACCTTATTATGGTTCCTGGAGTGACATCAACCCAGCGGATGTGGCTTCTGTTACCGTATTGAAAGATGCGGCAAGTAATGCACTCTACGGAGCCCGTGGTGCCAATGGTGTCATTATGATTACCACCAAGAATCCGCAGGTGGGCAAGACCGTCATCACTGTTGATGCCAAATGGGGCAGCAATAGCCGTGGCTCTCAGACTTATGATATGATATCCGATCCCGGTCAATATTATGAGACACACTATAAGTCATTGTATAATTACTATACCAATGGCAAGGGTATGTCAGCTTATGCGGCTCATGTGGCTGCCAATAACGCAATTGGTGGTTCTTCAGAAAAGGGCGGATTGGGTTATATCTGCTACAATGTGCCTGAGGGACAGTATCTCATTGGCGATAATGGAAAGCTGAATCCTAATGCCACATTGGGAAATAAAATCTCTTATAACGGAAAGGACTATACGATTAGTCCGGACGACTGGCTCAAGGCGGCTTACCGAAACACCCTCCGACAGGAGTATAATATGAATGTGAATGGTGGAAACGACAATTCCCAGTTCTATGCTTCATTGGGCTATCTGGATAACCCAGGTATCGCATACGGATCTCAGTTTAAGCGATATACTGCACGCCTGAAGGCTACCTATAAGGCAAATGAATGGCTGAAGGTGGGTGGTAACGTAAACTATGCCCATACCGTTACAGACTATGCCACAGAGGTAGATTCTTATGGAAACAACAGTTCTACCAATACCTTCTACATGGTCAATACCATCGCTCCTATCTATCCGCTGTATCTCAGAGATGGCAATGGCAATATCATGACCGATGATAATGGTAAGATATATGATTATGGTAACGGAATGAATGCAGGCTTGAATCGACCTGTACTCTCTCAGGTCAACAAGTTGAAGGATGACCAGCTTCAGGCATCACATTCTGTAGGAAATACTTTCGGTATCAATGGCTTTGCTGAGATTACCCCAACATTTGTCAAGGGACTGAAGATTACCTTGAACGGTACGGTGGATGACTATGAATATCGCTATCAGAGTACCCAGCAGCCTTATTATGGATTTGGTGCAACGACTTATCCTAACGGTGAGGTAACCGTAGGACATTACCGTTATTATACAGTCAACTTCCAGCAGTTGGTAAACTATGCCCGTTCTTTTGGTCTGCACAACATGACATTGTTGTTGGGTCATGAGAACTATAAGCAGACTTATGAATACGTATATGGCGGCCGTTCCAACATGTTCTCTTTCAAGGGAAACCATGAGTTGGCAGGTGCTATCACCAATGAGCCGACATATTCTAATCAGACCAATTACAACACCGAAGGTTTCTTCTTCCGTGGCATGTATGATTATGATGGCAAGTATTTCGGTCAGGTATCTTATCGCCGTGACGGTTCATCCCGCTTCTCTCCTGCCCATCGTTGGGGCGATTTCTATTCTTTCGGTGGTGCCTGGATACTGACCAAGGAAGATTGGATGGCAGGCACCAAGTCTTGGCTCAACATGCTGAAGGTGAAATTCTCTTTCGGTCAGCAGGGTAACGATGCCATCGGTAACAACCGTTATCTGGATACTTACGGCATCGGTAGCATGAATGGTGACATGGCGCTGACCTTTGCTTCAAAGGGTAATGATAAGATTACCTGGGAGACCAATACCAATATCAACGCAGGTCTTGAATTCGAACTCTTCAAGGGTCGTCTGACCGGTGATGTGGAGTATTTCTACCGCAAGACCACTGACATGCTCTGTTTCATCAGCGTGCCTATGTCAATGGGTTATGCAGGCTATTACTCTAATGTGGGTAACATGGTGAACCGTGGTGTAGAACTGAATCTTGCAGGAGATGTAATCCGCACCAAGGATTTTGCGTGGAACATCAATCTCAATGCCACCCACTATACCAATGAGATAACGAAGCTTTTTGATGAGAACAAGAACGAGATGCTGAGCGGATATGCCGGTTATCATAACGGTTCTTATTATTATGGTGAAGGATTGCCTATCTACACCTGGAGATTGAAGAAATATGCGGGCGTAAATGAGAAAGGAGAATCCACATGGTATGTTGAGAACGAAGATGGTTCGCTGGGCAAGTCTGCAAAATGGTCGGAAGGCTCTTACTTTGCCTGTGGCGACCCGACTCCGGATCTTTATGGTGGCTTTGGCACATCGTTGTCGTTTAAAGGTATTGATGTCGGTGTGAACTTCACTTATTCCATCGGCGGCAAGTCTTACGATTCAGGTTATCAGAGTCTGATGAGTGTTCCTTATGATAGCTGGACAGGTTTTAATTTCCATAAGGATATGCTGGATGCCTGGTCTCCAAGTAACAGAGGATCCAACATCCCTCGCCTCCAGTATAATGATACGGATGCAAGCTCATCTTCTGATCGCTTCCTGATTAATGGAAGTTATCTCAACCTGCAGAGCATCAATATCGGTTATACCTTGCCAAAGAGCCTGACACGTCGTTTTGGCTTGACTAAGGTTCGTGTCTATGGTGCGGCAGACAATGTCTATTTGTGGAGCAAGCGAAAGGGTTTCGATCCTCGCACAAGTTTCACCGGCTCACCTAGCAACGAGCAGTATGCGTTTGTTCGTACCATCTCTGGTGGTATTACACTTCAATTTTAAACTGTTAGATAAGGAGATTTTTATATAGATAAGGAGAATTTTATATGATGAACAATATATTTCGCAAGGTTTCTCTGTTCACAGTAGTGCTCTCTTCATGCTTGATGATGCAGAGCTGTCTGGAGGAGGAACTGCCAAAGGATTATGCAACAGGCAGTCAGGTGCAGGGGTCTGAGACGGCTCAGCAGGGCTTGCTGACCGGCTTGAGTGCCTATATGGTAAAGAGTGGTGTGTATGGCGACGGTTCGGCTTACGACAACGGTTATCCCAGCCAGATGATTATCCGTGATGTGATGACAGAGGATTTTCCGGTTTACAATGCAGATTACGACTATTTCTCGTCTATAGAGAATGGTAAGGGACTCCGTAGCCCATTCAATTACACCTATTTCTACTATTATGGTTTAGTGAACAATGCCAACAGTATCATCTCGTCGCTCGATGTGGAAGGAGCATCTGAATCAGCAAAGGCGTCTGCCGGTGTAGCTTATGCTTACCGTGCTTTGGCATACCTGGATATGGCAAGAATGTTTGAATTCAAGAAAACCGGATTCTCTGACTTTGATGCCAAAGCAGCCAAGATAATGGGACTTACCGTGCCTATCGTGACCGAGAAGACTACAGGCGAGGAGGGTAAGAACAATCCTCGTGTACCTTATTATACCATGTATCGCTTTATCCTGCACGACCTGAATAAGGCTGAGGCATACTTGAAGGGCTATAAGCGTACGGGCAAGGAGCAGCCGGATGAGAGCGTGGTAGATGGTTTGAAGGCACGCTTCTGGTTGGAACTGGGTTCTCGTTTTTATGATTCGGCAGATGATCTGACAGCCCAGTTGGCTCATGAGAATGATGCTGACGGCTATGATGCCTTGGGCATTACGGCGGTTAATGACTGTTTTGCCAAGGCTGCCTCATACGCACAGGCTGCCATCGACAATTCCGGTTGCCAGCCAATGTCTCAGAGCGAATGGTATAATAAGAAGACAGGTTTCAATACTGCTAATTCTTCCTGGATATGGAAGGCTTCGCTGGGAACAAAGGAGCAATTGGGCAGCTGGTACTATTCCTGGATGGGTACGGTATCTTCTGAATCTACCGCATTCTCCATGGGTGGTTATGGCAAGGCTTACCGTATGATAGGTGCTTCGCTCTATAATCAGATACCTGATGCCGACTGGCGAAAGAAGACTTGGGTTGCCCCTGAGGATGCTGGCAAGGCTGAGGTTCCGGCAGGCTATTCTACCTTGCTGGATGGAGCAGGATGGGCTAAACTGCCTGCTTACACCAACCTGAAATATCATCCGGGTTCAGGTAACTTGTCTGACCTCTATGTGGGCTGTTTGTGTGATATTCCATTGATGCGTGTAGAAGAGATGTATCTCATCTATATTGAGTCCATTGCCCATACAGAAGGGGTGGATGCTGCCAAGACCGTCTTGAATGATTTCATGAATGCTTATCGCTATACAGATGGCTCTTATGAGTGTCAGGCTACAGACATCGAATCACTTGAAGATGCCGTGCTGCTTCAGAAACGTATCGAACTCTGGGGAGAGGGACTGCTGTATTTTGATTATAAGCGTCTTAAGATAGCTGTTGTCCGCACCTATACGGGTACCAACTTCCTGGAGAGTCATCGCTTGAATTCCAAGTATGGTTTCGTGGCTCCATGGATGGATTGTTATATCCCTGAATATGAGAAGAGTTCTAATCCGGCTGTGGTACTGAATCCTGACCCTACAAGTGTGGTAGAGGCAAAGAGTGAGTAAATGAGGAGATTTTTAAATCTTTAAAATGGAATTGACAATGAAGAATATAAAGTTTTTTAGATATTTGGGGCTTGCCATCTCGGCTGGTCTCCTGTTGGGGTTCTCTTCCTGCAGCGATGACGATGATTATGCGCCAGGCAATCCTGCCCCAGACAATTGCATGGGAGTGTATTTTGATGCCGGCAATGCGGCAGAGTTTATTCTTACTCCAGACCAGGAAACCGTTGATGTGAAGGTTTGCCGTAAGGTAGCCGCTGAGGCTGCGAGTGTTCCTGTCAAGGTAGAGTATACTGATACAACTGCCATTCAGGTGCCTACTACGGTGGAGTTTGCCCAGGGCGAGAAGGAGGCTACGCTGACCATTTCTGTAAAGGGCTTGACACCTAAAAAGAAATTTGGTTTCAAGATAGATGTCGATGAAGCCTATGCCGATCCTTATACCAAGCAGGATGGCAGTACGGTGCTGCTGTCGTCGGTGCTGGTTTCTCAGTGGACGAAAGTACTGGAGAATGTGCAGTTCTATTACGCAGGTTTCACAGATTTGCCTGTTACCTATTCTGATATCTACCAGCTGGAAGGTGTCAATCAGTTTTATATCACCAATATGTTGGGGTCGGGTGCTGATCTTTATTTCAAGATTGATGGCACTTTCAATGCCGATAATCTGGCTGATTGCTCCGGTGAACTGGTTCCTGAAGAAGGAAAGGGTGCTGCCATATATGACTATCAGACTTATAAGCAAAACTATATCGTAGCAGGTGTTGATTCTTCTACAGGTGACTATTTGTGGAACTGGACGGTAGGAGATGTAAATATCAACTCTTTCATGTGGTATGGTGGATATGGCTATAGTACCTATTCTTATATAGACTTCACACAGAAATACATCTATCTGAATGGATATATAGATTCCAGTGTTGAGCAGCAGTCTGTAAATGTGTATGGCGTTTGGTAGAAATATCGAATGATTTCCTAAAGATTTTGGACTTATGAAGAAAATTTTTATATTTTCTCTGATGTTGGCTTCTTTCCTTTGCTCTGAGGCAAAGGAAAGGAGCCTTCAGCAGAAATTGGAGATAGCCAGTGAGGTGCTGGGGGAGCGTTTGCCTTCTGGTGGAGGGAATACTTCTCGTGGAGGAGCAGGTGAGAGCCTTCGGGTTATGCGCCAGACGGATGCTTATACGGTTGTAGAACGCAACCGGAACGGATTTGTAGTTCTCGCCAATGATGATGCGTTCAAGGCTGTGATAGGTTATTCTGGCGAGGGTACTTTTGGTGATAATCCTGCCTTGGGCTGGTTCTTGGATAGAATTAATGACGCTTCACTTCGTGCTGCTTCTACGGGTTATCAGGTTATCCCTGCAGGTTGCAAGTCGAGTGTTGAGCATCTGGTTACTACAAAATGGGGCCAGGATGCTCCTTTCAATAGCCAGTGCCCACAAGTGAATGGTAAAAACTGCTGGGTGGGTTGCGTGGCTACGGCTATGGCACAGATTATGTCTGTATATCAGTATCCATCCCGTGGCAAGGGTGTCGCTTCTTATAACGTCGGCGATGAGAAACGTACTGCTATGCTGAGTATGGGTGAGTATAAGTGGACGGAGATGTTGCCTGCTTATTCGGGTGATAACTACAGTTCGGAACAGGCTGCCGCAGTAGCCAAGTTGATGTTTCATTGCGGTTGTGTGGCTGGTATGAATTATTCTCTTGATGGCAGTGGCGCATCTTTGCCAGATGCGGCGGCTGGTATGAAGAAGCATTTCGGCTATCTTACCCAGTATTATGGCTATAAGGATTATCCCCAGACCAATAACTATGATGATGCAGCCTGGAGAAAGGTCATTTACCGGGAATTGAGCGCCGGGCATCCTATTCTGTATGCCGGTACATCCAATAAGCAGGGAAACGACAAGACATCTTCACATGCTTTTGTGCTGGATGGTTATGATGCTGATGGAAACGTAGGAGTGAATTGGGGGTATGGTGGTTTAGGTGATGGTTATTTCGACTTGAGTCTCCTTCCTCTGGAATATACGGATAATGGTGTCTCCGTTGATGAGGAGTATCAGTGGTATCAGGAAATGGTGGTTATTCATTGCCCTGATGATGGTGAAATAGATTATGATTTGACTTCGGGATTAACTCCTGTTGTCGGTGTTACTAAGCCTTGCAGTTCCGATGTTTATGATATCAATGGCCGAAAGGTATCGCTCCCGGTGAAACATGGTGGTATCTATATCCGGGGTGGCAAGAAATATACTGTAAAGTAGGATTCTCATCAATTGCAGATAATAAACAAATCCCGATAGGCATATTGTTGCTTATCGGGATGATTGTTTTTGTATATAACGAATGAAACAATAGTGATGTAATGGGATAAAAAAGTTTAAATAAACGCAAAAAGTCAAGTTTTTGACGTAAAAAACAAGACTTTATATTATCTTTGCAATCGAAAAAAGAAACGTAATATGGTTATAACAAGACAGATAAAAGAAAAATTGTCATCAACTCCTGCTGGAGTTGTACTGACAACACGAGACTTTGGTGTGGAGATGCGGTATCAGCCTGCACTCGCCAAGGCCCTCAGCCGTCTTGTGCTCCAAGGCGAATTGCAGAAGATAGCTAAGGGGAAATACTATATCCCTAAGAAAACAATATTTGGAACGCTGAAACCTTCCGACTCAGAACTCGTAAAAGACTTTCTGGAGCAAGATGGAAAAATAGTTGGTTACATAACAGGAACAGCTGCATTTGCATCTATGGGACTTACCACTCAGATAAGTTCATCTATATTAATAGGTACCAACAAATATCGTCGCCCTACCATCCGAAATGGTGTGAAGGTTTCTTTCCTCTTGCAGGAAAATATTATCACTTCAAGCAATATCCCATTGCTTAGGATACTGGATGCGTTGCGCTTGATAAAGGAAATTCCAGCAACATCACCTGATGAATGTGTAACAAACATCTGCAAGGCAATAGAAGTACTTTCGCAGGAAGAAAAGCAAGAACTTGCAGAATTGTCCTTGGCATACACCCCTTATGTAAGGGCATTGCTTGGAGCTATATATGAAAATATGGAGCTTGATACACAGGTTATCAGTAGTACACTGAATGGAGTAACGAGCTATAAACTCCCTATCTCTGATAAAGTATTGTCAAACAAAAGAAACTGGAATATCATATGAGATTACATGAAAACTGGGAACTGTTCTCTGCTGCATTGCAGGCTGCATCCCAACCGCTAGAAGAAGGCGGGCTTGGCATCAAGAGTATTTTTATAGAGAAAGATTATTGGATTTGCCGTTCCTTGTCTTTGATGGCAGCTAACGACAAAGACAATCGTGCCATATTCAAAGGAGGAACTAGTCTTACAAAGGCGTACGGTATCGGCAGTCGGTTTTCTGAGGATATTGATATTGCCATCTCCGAAGCATGGACTCTCAGCGGAAATCAGTTGAAGATGCTAATCAAGAGAACCGCCAAGAGTATGACGGAAGGATTGCAGGAAATAAATATGCCCGGTTTTACAAGCAAGGGATCTCATTATCACAAGGCATACTATTCTTATCCACGAGCCGTTGATACATTACAGGTTGGTGCAATCAAGGCTGGTCAGTTGCTTGTTGAAATCAACTCTTTTGCTAATCCATATCCGTTCCAGAAATGTAAACTGCAAAGTTTTCTGACAGAGTTTTTGCAGAAGACAGGCAATGAAAAATTGGTAGAAGAGTACGAAATGCATCCGTTTGAGGTGAATGTCCTAGATAGGCGTCGAACCTTGACGGAAAAATTGGTATCCCTGCTTCGCTGTTCTTTGGCAGACAATTATATGCCAGAATTGGCAGCCAAGATACGCCATTTCTATGATTTGCATTTTCTGTTGAATGATAAGGAGACCCGAACTTATCTTGAAAGTGATGCATTTAAGGCTGACTTTGCCAATTTGTTTGTTCAAGATCAGCAAAGATTTGATAAGCCGGAAGGATGGCGAGAGAAGGATGTCATGGATTCTCCTATCATCAAAAATCTGCATCCTGTATGGTCTACATTGAGCAATGTTTATGCAAGAGAATTACCTGACCTTGCATATAAAGAGATTCCAACCATTGAGAGTATTGAGGAGAGTATAAGACAATTGCTTCTGTATCTGAAATAGCAGTATCTTAGTACTTATTTTGAGAGCAAGATTTACGCTGCTATATTTAAATCATGATTCAGTATATATAAGCATAAAATAATTTCTAATAAAATTTTAAAGCAAAGAATATGAGAAGATTTATATTTTTTCTGATTGTCTGCGAGTTCTTTTCTTTGGCATGTATTGCTGCAAATAAGACTATTATGTGAAAACAGCCAAGTTGCGAGTACAAAAATGTACTTTTGCTTCATGCACAATTCGTTTAATCATTTATGAAGTAAAGGGAACAAAGTTTGTGCCTGTACAGCATCGACCTTTGTACGTTCGATTATCTGAAATTTCAGATAAGAAGGATTTATCTGTTTGGATAGAAGAACCGTTGAAGCTGGAGCGCAATCATAAATATTATATAGGTGTAGCTGTTATGGCAAGTAGCGGTAATGGCGAAATTCATTTTCCTGCTTATTTCAAGAAGGGCTGCGTGAGAAATCTGTGTACAGATAGGAAAAAGAATTTGCCAGTAACCTTGGGCGTTTCTCTTTATGGCATATCTGCAAAGCATCTTCAGTAAGTCTCCCCCCACACGCTTACTTTTCTGTTCGTATGGGGGAACGATGTGTTTGGAACTTTATGCATTTTGCCTGTTTTTACTCCTTTATTTCTTTCATGTTTGCAGGATTATAGGGAGTCAACTGCTGCATCTCCTGCTCTGTTGCTTCAGGCAAGGAAGGTATCTTGTTTCTGATGCAGAAATCGGTA
>ERZ1035051.749-NODE-749-length-10087-cov-10.074561_pt1 | contig 10087 bp, 5 predicted proteins | sample MGYA00520586_ERZ1035051 | MGnify/ENA primary metagenome ERZ1035051 (study PRJEB33766, sample SAMN09781692) | gut metagenome | biome: gut microbiome | host: Homo sapiens | place: Madagascar | study: EMG produced TPA metagenomics assembly of the PRJNA485056 data set...
ACTGGTAGCCCAATCCCAACTGTACGTTAGGAGAAATCAAATCACCAAACTTAGCCTCGCCGAGGGTGTACTGAGCACCACCCTGTAGGTCCAAGAACCAATGCTTTTGGAAAGTGTACACATTCTCCTCTGAGTCTGTGTAGGTGGCCTGTGCCATAGCAGCTGTGCTCATACCCATCAAAGCAGCAGCCAATAAAACTTTAGACTTTTTCATAACTGTTTAATTGTTTTATTATGTAATACTTATTGTTTCTCTTCTAGCTGCGAGCAGCTAGAAGACTTTCTATATTTACTTCTTAACAACCTTCTTGCCGTTGACGATGTAGATGCCAGGGCGAGACATGTTTTGTACTCGACGACCCATCAAGTCGTAGATGATGGTAGACTTATCTGAATCGGTAGTAACCTCGTCAATGCCTGTAGCTTTGTCATTATTGACGATATAATCAAAGTTACGTCTCGAATTGACGAGACAAGATTGTGCGCTTACAGAAGTCTTGTCTGCAAGATATTTTCCAAAGTTTGCATCTCCAAATGTTCCAGCTTCCACAACTACTGAGTATTTATTTGGGGCGAAGCTGCCTTCGATGATAGGATTATCCAATACCAATTTGATGACAGTGTAGCCTGGAGCCTCATCTTCAGGACAAGCCTCGAAGTGGCCAGTAGCCATGGTATAGCTGTTATTATACTTAACTACTCGAACCGTTTTGGTCGGGTCTGCCACAAGACCAGAGTAGTCACCATTGATGATTCTGATGGTAAAGTTGTTAAGATCAGAATCCTTAATGTATTCGCTATTAACAGAAGGTTTGACGATAAACTGGTTGTAAGTTTCTTTAAAGTTACCATCATTACCTGAGCCTCCCTTTCCAATAGTGAAATCCTTTGTTATCAACGGCGTCTGTACTGTTTTACCATTCTTTTGATAAAGGAACGACCCCTCAGGGAATACTACTTGGTAATTACCTTCATCAAAACCTGCTATGCTTATTGTGAACAGATTGTTCTGTGTTGTAGAAGGTATTACAGAAATACTTTCTATTCTTGCTCCAAAAGCATTGGCGATATAAGCATCAATTCCTGTGGCAATATTTACAGCATCAACATCAGGGAATGTCAATGTCAAATTGCCATCTTTCTCTACTACACTTGGAGTAATAGTAAATGCAGTCTCTTCGGTTTTGATTTCTTCATCAGGCTTGCTCGTTTCAGCAAAGCAGAATGCGCTTGACAATCGATTGCCTATTTCAAACTGCAAGTCAGTAACACTCTCATCTGTTACCAGTTGGTTATTTTCACAATCAACTAAAGCAAAAGCACTCAAATCCTTGTTCAAGGCATTCTTTTTACAGAATCCGTAGATGGAAAGTAGTCCAAATGTTGATTTGGCATCTATATTTGTGATATTGAACTTTGCCAAAGTCAAGTTTATTACGTTGTCTGAAAGTCCATTTGTATGCAGATACTTTTCATCGATAGTCTTGAAGGAATTTCCCTCGTTGGCTTCGAACGCTGTAGCCTCATCCTGTTGGGTGGTTATTGATAACTTGCCATTCTGGCAAGACAAATAACGTTTTGCTCCTTTAGAATCAACGTTGTATATATAGTACCATTTGCCTATAGTTGGCAATTCGACGTTAGACTCCTTGTAGAAAGCATTGATGGCTACTTGCAGCTCTTCATCTGTTGGAGTGTTTTCTGCATTAACCAATGTTTTCAGGTTACTGCGGGTCTCACTGTCGGTAGCAGGATAGCCAACGCCTGTTGTTTCCACAAGTTTTTTGGCGAGTTTCATCATCTCAGAGTCTTCTGGGATAGGATCAGGGTTTGGTTCTGGGGTTGAGCCACCAATTGTATATGTCAATGTAAATGCAGGATTGTAGATTTCACCCATGCCGTTTGCGATAGTATTCTCAGGAATGCTGATAGTGTATTTACCCTTGTCGGAGATACCTTCAGGTACGGTCTCTGCAAAAGATAGCACTGCACTCTTGGAATCCCCAACCTTCTTAGTTACTTTTATAGGTGCTATAGCCTCGCCATTCTCGTCGCATAGTGCTAATTTCGTGTTGTTTACTTTGATATAGGTAGGGTATGTCAGGATGATTTCACTTGGCAACATGTCTACATTGCCTTCTGCTGGATTGACACTGCTGAAAACGAAGGTATTCTTAGGGGTGTTTACCGTAAAGGTATATGAAAGGGCTTTGTTTTCATATCCTGCAGCATTTTTAAAACATCTCGCAGGGATGTTGATAGTGTATGTGCCATCTTGAGCTATCTCGTCAGGAGCGGAAAGTGTTACACAGTTGCCTGAAACAGTCGCTGACAAATTCCAGGTCTTAGTTCCATCCGAAAGTGTAATTCCTTTGGAACTATACAAGGTAATATTGTCAGAAAAAAGCAAGGAGATATTGGAGAATGATTCGACGATGCTTCCCTGTTGAATACTTGTGGAGATAGGAGCCAACACATCGGAAGGCTCTGTGTACGTTACGTAAATTTTAAGAAAGTGTGAGTCCTTGTCAGTGTTTCTGAAGGTGACACTGCTTACGTTTGTAGTGTTTCCAGCCTCCCATTTCTTGTAAGTTTCGTAAGGATTCATAGTTCCTGGCTCTCCATCCTTAAGATAGAGACCGCCAAAAATAGTTTCCTCAGAAAAGCTAATTTCATTTAAGATCGCACCATTTTCCACTCCAAAGGTCATGTCTGAAATGGAAGCTAACCTCAAAAAGTAGGAGGTATTTCCATTCAATACACTTGTTTGGATACGTGCACCAATAGGATACTGTCCAATAGCGTTGAAGCTGATGTTGACACCTAAGTTTTTAAATACCTTGTCTGTGACCATCACAACTTGGGCATTTTCTGGTTCTGGTGTGATGGATGGATTTAGTGCGGTAGGATTGGTAAAATCAAACACTGCGGTTCGACGTATCTGTGCAAATGTTTGTACAGACACCAAAAGAAGTAGGAATAGTAAAACCTTTTTCATACGTATTTAGTTTATGTTTAGCGCATGGTCTTGTCAATTTCGTCATCGGCAGTCTTGACACAGAGTTTCCATTCGCCGTTGATTTTTACAGGATTAAACATGTATGCCGTCTTTGCAGGATCTGATGTGCCAGCCTTTTCTGCTGTTGCCCAAGTTACCTCGTATTTGACATCGTTGCACCCTTCTAGTTGGAAAGAATAGTAAATTCGGTGGTAGTCCAGGACAGGGAACAACATGAACTTCCTACGGTACTTGTTGGCTACCTCCTTGCTCAGAGGCTTGAGCTCTTGCGTAGAGTCTGTATATTCATAGAGTGAAGCTAGCACCTTGTCATATTTCTTGTTCTTAAGATCCTCCATAGCATCATCACAGAGTTTTAACATAGTTGCCGTATCCTCTTTATTAAGTTCGCTACGGAATTCTTCTATTTTTTCTTCACGATTTTTTCCTTCTTTCGAACTGCTGCATGAGTTACATGAGTTCAAGGAAAGCAATGCACACATAGCAGCACCTGTCAAAATATATAATTTCTTCATAACGATATAATTATTATAATGTAAAAGAGGGTGTGCCTGCTCTTTTAGGCACACCCTCTAATTAGAGCTTATAATCTTGCGTTAAGATCTCTAATTTTTAATTAGTGACCTACAGTACGCTTGATGTTAATCTTAACAACTGTCTGGAATGAACCCCACTCGTATTCAACAGTTACAGGAACCTTAACGTAGAACTCGGTAACGTTGTCACCATTGTTCTCGTAGTAGATTGCACCGAACAACTTCTTGTTTGCGTTCATGAAGTCAATCAAGTCTTGGTTCTTGCTTGCGAAGTCGTAAGTAGCCAAGTTGAATGAGTACTTGGTAGCAGCCTGAGCCATGCTTGGGTAAGCATACAAGTGAGCCTCTGTAGTGATTTCGTTCAAGTACTTCTCACCACTTGCTACGTGCATGTTGGTCTTAACATGAGCTGGGTCAACATCTACGGTGATAGCCTTTACATTGTAGTAAGCCCAGAACCATGTCTGGTTGCCCCACATGTAACCTGCTGTCTCACCACGCCAGTCGAACATCTTCAAAATGTCGATGAGGTAGATTACATTACCGTTGGTGTTTGCATCGATAGCAACCTGGTCGTCTGTAGCCTTCAAGTTGATAGGACGCTGCCAGCTTGCACGGAAGATACCCTCCTTAACCTGATCTGCGAGTCCACACTTAGTAGTAGATACAACACCTACCCAAGTGTTCATCTCAGTCAAGAGGTTAGCGTGCTTTTCTGCGTAACCTACGGCGTTCAAAACATCCTTACACTCATCATTCTTGATAAGAGTGATTTCACCAGTTGTAGGGTTCAATGTAGCAATTGGAGTGTAAACTCCTGCATTCTCAGCATACAAGGTTACATTGTCAAATGCACCTGCACCAACGAGGTCGTTATTGTTGACAGCTTCATACTTAATTGCACATTTGTTGAGAAGTTCGTCAAGAGTTGCATCATTGTATGGGTGAACATCAGCTGTAGGAGCTGTTACATATTTGCAGTACAAGCTATTCCACTTAGTATCAGTTGCACTACTCTTTGCTGTGATGGTATAAACCTTGCCATTCTGTGCAGTAACAGTAGTGTTCTTTGGTACGAAGTAGTACTTATAGTACTGGTGTTTAACTCCATTAATCTCCTTGATGTGTGTGTTGTGCAATGGCAATTCTACATTCTCCAACAAAGTAGAGCGTACACCACGAGAGAACGTTCTGATATCGCCACCATCTCTTGGCTCACGAACATCGAGGGCGATAATGTTTGCCTTAGATGTCCAAGTAGTAGCATCGGCTTCCTTCAATTTTGCACCATCAACAAACTCGTTGCCTACCTTACCAAACCAATAGTTGGCGTTCTTGTTACCAAATGCACTCGCAGTGATGTTTGCACGTTTCAACTCATAAGTCAACTTGATGTAGATGTATGGATACTTAGCGTCAGCACCAGCTTTAGCCTTGTAACGTACATAGCGAGATACTGTGAATGGAAGAGTCTTGTCATGTGTCAAAGCCTCAACCTCTTCTGGAGACAATGTCCACTGGTATACGTGGTTTGTTGTACCCTCAGTGTTCTCGTAGTAAGCAACAGTACCAAGCTGTGTAGCAGCAGTACCTGCACCCTTCTCAGTGAAGCTTGTGAACTGCTTCATTGCATAAATCTTGTTACCACCTGCATCTGTACCGATAGCAGTGTTAGATACCAAGTCAGGCTCATACTGAGCATCGAAGTCGTTCTTGATCATGTTCTCCATAGCGTCGGTCAAAACGAGCTTAGAGAATTGTGACCATGTAGTTTCCAAGTTATCTACAGCATTGCAGAGGTCGAATGTAGCCTTCTGAGTTGGGAAGGTTGCGATTTCCTTATTAGGCATCTCCTCTGGAGGAGTTGTTGTGATATGGATAAGGATGTAACCATCCAAAACAACGTCACCGTCAGCATTCTTTACAAGTACCTGTACCAATGGCTCACGGTTTACAGCAGTCTTAGACTCTGCATCCTCAGTCTTGCCATCTGCAGAAACATTGTATGCGCGGAGAACACCATTCTTCTGGTCAACCCACTTAGCGTAACGGCTATCGATAGTATTGTTACCGTCTACCTTATACTCTACGAGGTTGAACTCAAATGTCAAGCCCCATTTTGCAGCCTCTGCAGGATTCCATGTCTGAACAGAGTATGGATGATTCTCTGCCTTTACATTCTGCTGCATAGCGTGGATAGCGAGATAGTCCTTGATGTTGATGCCAGTTGCGCTGTTGTAGTACAACTCCAAAGCAGCACCATCTGGGTCAGCGAGAGCCTCCTGTGGAGAATCCCATACATGAACTCGCTTGTTGAGGCACTCTTTTACAGTACCCTTCTCGTCGCCTTGACGACCAGCTGCAGTCTGATTCAAATCAGGAGCTGTTCGAGCGTACTGAGGAGCCTTGCCCCATACCAAGCCTTCAAGATATGCCTTCTCTGGTTGAATCAAAGCATAGTCAGATGTAATGACAGCGTCGTTACCACTGTTGTCCTTTGTGCCAACCTGAAGTGCGATAGTGTTAGCCTTCTGGTATGTGTTTGTTGTAGGGTACTCATTCAAGAGCTGTGGGTTCTTGATCTGCAAGCCTGCTGTCAAGATACCATTGTCGTTCAAGAACAAGTTCTCACCAGCTGCATTCTTCTCTGGAGAAGTTACACCGAGGTCAGAAGCCTTTGCACGAGTATTATAGTAAATTACCTCTGGCTCCAATACATTGTAACCCTTGACATCCTTGTAAACCGTATTAGAGTTAGAAGGATTCATGTGATAATCTACACCCCAAGCTGGACCATAGTTGAATACCTTGTTGTTTGTACCTGGCTTAGGATCGTTAGCCAAGTAGTTTGGACGCCAATCCCCAAGACCAGAGATACCCTTTACCTGACCTTGATTGTTCTTCATTGTAGGACGGCTAGTACCAGTCAAGTCTGCTACCTTGTTCATGATAGTGTCCTGCAACCATGGGTAAACTACAGTCTCAATACCGTCAAGGTACAAGTTTGGCATGTAAACCAAGCTACGGAGATTAGCATCCAAAGAGATTACTACTGTACCACCAGTAACACCATCAACACCGTTCAAAGTCAATGTTTTGGTATTGGCAGTATCCAAAATACCAGTGATACCATTACCCGTTACAGTTGTTGAACCGAGGTAGCTAATCTTTGAATCGTAAGGATCCTTTGTGCCGTCACCATAAATCCAGAATGTTTTGGTCTCAGGATTTGGAACGTAGTACATGCCGTTTGCACCTGCAGTTCCTGTGCCAGTAGAGCCTGCTGCGCCAGTATCACCCTTGTCGCCTTTGTCTCCCTTGTCACCTTTGTCACCCTTTTCTCCCTTGGTTCCAAGTGCGTAGTACTCGGTTTTAACACCATCTTTTACCCAATAACCATCGGCACCGATAGTCCAAGCTGTACCAGGAGTACCTGCTTCACCATCTTTACCATTGGCGATGGTGAATTTCTTACCGTCACTCAAGGTGACAGTCACACCATTGTCTGCTTCTGCTACATTTGTGATTACGCTTCCATTCTTGATCAAGTCCTCAATAGCCTTGATAGCCTTGGAGTTGGCATCGATTTGCTGTTGCAAATTCTGAATGTCATCATCGTAATCCTTACAAGACTGCAAAGTAGTAGTTGCGCCTACTACCATCGCGCCCATAAGCAAAGCACTAAAAAATTGTCTTTTCATACGATAAAAATTAATTAAAAATATCAATTGTTAACTTTAAGTTCTAAAACTTTCTCTGTACTATCTCCTGCGGGGAGATAGTACACTTTTCTGGCTGTATCACATTATCATATAATAGAGAAAGAAATGTTTCTGCCAGAGAAATTTTAGAAAATAAGCTGACAATTCCGTCCTTTCCGTAGGCTGGTATCGTCATGATAAGCAACGAAGAAGCAAAGCTCTATGCCAAATTAAGAGAAGAGCAGCCAAAGACATTCAAGATATCACAGACTGCAAGAAACTTGTAGGGTATCGTAATATATATAGAATTCGTTCAGGAGACTATAGAGCACTATTTACTCTAGAAATTGAGTTTTAAAAGTCACGCAGATTGCGCAAATGACGCAGATTTTTTACTTTTTGCTGAACAAAAGTTCCCACACGGATCTCACGGATTTTTTACTTTTTAAAAGTTCCCCAGGCGCAATGAAGTTAGAAGCAAGCTGTCCCCAGGCGGTCCCAGCCCGCAAAATATGGCGAGGGCTTTGATGCCCCGCCAACCTTAGAGCGAAGCGGTTCTGAGCACCGGAGGGCGGTTACATCCTTCCCTTCAGAGAAGGGAAGGCTTGGTTAGGGATTAAGGACCCTCCCGCAGGGGAGGGACAGGTGGGGTAAAAAACACCTCTTTGGCTAAGGAGGGACGAGGTGGATAGTCTTATCACTCAGACAGATACTTAACTATCCAAGGTTTCAATTCAGGAATGTCTACTTCTATCGTATCCCATAGACTTTCGGGGTCTATGGTATAATAGCCATGCACAAGGACATGGCGCATCCGTTCAATCTGACGCCAATTCACGTCAGAATGCGAATTACGAAATTCTGTTGAAAGCATATAGACAGCTTCGCCTATTACTTCTACCAATTTGGTAAATCCATAAAAGATAAGCTTATTCTTCTTTATATCTTCAAAAGTATATTGAGCATGATACTCCTCTATACTTTCTATCGCTTCAAGAATATGCTCTAACCTTCCCCTATCTCTAACTTTTTCTCTCATAAATCAAGAATTTATCTTGGTTGGCTGTTTCTTGAGCAAAAGGGAGGAGATGATTAGCCTCTACTATATCCACCTTGCGATGAAGCAAGTCTTCCAAATTCAACATGATACCTGCTATTTTCATCAGAGAAATTCGATTATGCTGACGATCATACTCTACCAGAATGTCTATGTCACTATCAGCAGTTTCTTCTCCTCGTGAGCATGAACCAAAGAGCCAAGCCTTTGTTATTGGCTGGCTACCAAAGAAATCTTGTATCTTTGGAATCATATTTTGTACATTCTTACTAATCATAACAGCGTAATTTGATTGGTTTTAATGAAGTTTATACCCCATTTCTCTGTTCATTGTGCAAATATAAGGGTTTTCGGTGAAACTACCAAATTTTTAGAAGAGTTTTTGCTTCATGTCCTAATCTCACGCAGATTTCTCTTGCAGCCCTGCAGATTTACTTTCTTTTAGTCCCACAGATTTCACAGATTCTCACGGATTTTTTACCTTTTTACCCTTTTACCTTTAAAAGTCACGCAGATTGCGCAGATGACGCAGATTTTTACTTTTAAAAGTTCCCCCGGCGGTCCCATCCCGCAAAACATGGCGAGGGCTTTGATGCCCCGCCAACCTTAGAGCGAAGCGGTTCTGAGCACCGGAGGGCGGTTACATCCTTCCCTTCTGAGAAGGGAAGGCTTGGTTAGGATGTGGAGCCCTCCTTGGCAAAGGAGGGACGGGGTGGATCGAAAAACCTGACGGGGTGGATCGAAAAACCAGACGGGGTGGATCGAAGATTACATGACGACGCAGGAATCTCTGCGTCGGGACGTAGTAAAGATTACGTCGCCATGTAGTAGAGGCTACGTCGGGACATAATTTTGAGGTATCTATAAGGAATTATATCAGATACTTTATAAATTTACCACCTTTCTTATATGCACACGAAAAAAGTTTTTTCGTGAAAAAAGTCTCAAAGTATCATCTTTTCGACTAAATTCCGATATAAACATCTGATACACAATAAGATAAAAGAATGATACTTTTCGGATTACTTTACAAAAAAGTATCATAGAAGTATCATAAATTTGATAGAAGTATCATAAAAACCGTCATTGAAGCATCACAAAATCGCCATAAAGCATCATGCATAATAGCGAAGCTGCCGACCTGCAAGATGCGCCCAAAAATCGTCCGACGCTTTGGGCACTCAGTGCCCATCATACGGGCAGCGACTGCCCGTTACTTGTTCTCTCAATGCCCGACACTTGGTCCCTGAGTGCCCACTTGACGGGCAGGTACAGACCGCTTAATGGTCTCTAACAGAACACCTTATGTGCTGTTATTCCTAATCCTGCTTGTCAATCTTTTCTCTTATTCCTATTTTGTGTTTACATTCTTTATATCTTGGAAAAATAGACACTTTCAATTTTGTAAAACTGGAATAGTAGACACTTCTTTTTTAGCCTTTTAAATCGACTGAAAGCCGAATTTCATGATACTTCTTCCGGATTTATGATACTTTAATGATACTTCTTGTAAAATAATCAGAAAAGTCTCATTCGTGTATATTGCAGAATATCAGTTGCCTATAAGAATATTTCACAAAATAATGATACTTTGAGACTTTTTCACGCAAAAAACTTTTTTGTGCAGGAAATAAATATGGAGGAAACTTTATGCCACATCCTTATGCGTTTTTATGTGGAGTCACGCAGATTGCGCAGATGACGCAGATTTCTTTTTATTTTTTTACCTTTTTACTTCTATGTTGCTTTCCAAATAATTGGAAAATATTTATTG
>ERZ1035051.755-NODE-755-length-9950-cov-3.353411_pt1 | contig 9950 bp, 5 predicted proteins | sample MGYA00520586_ERZ1035051 | MGnify/ENA primary metagenome ERZ1035051 (study PRJEB33766, sample SAMN09781692) | gut metagenome | biome: gut microbiome | host: Homo sapiens | place: Madagascar | study: EMG produced TPA metagenomics assembly of the PRJNA485056 data set...
GAATATGATTTATCCACGACTGAAAGTGGCAAGGGACTTGCTGACTGAGGATGGTGTGATATTTATTTCGATAGGTGATGATGAAGGAGCTAACCTGCAAAAAGTTGGAGACGAAATTTTTGGCGAGAAAAACTTTATTGCAGATATTTGTCATAAACATCGTGCTTCAGTATCGAATGATCGCATAATATCCGAAAATCACAACCATCTTCTGTTTTATGCAAAAAACATCAATGTACTATTTGCCAAACAAAAGCAAATTGGTGAAGACCCCGTATTGAGTGGTTTCAATCAAAGAGATGAGAATGGAGAATATCGGCTAACTCCTGTAGATGGACCTGGAGGTGCAAAAAAAGGAAATCCTCACTATGAATTCTTGGGGGTAACAGGATATTGGCGTTATTCCAAAGAAATGATGCAAAAAAAATATGAACAAGGATTAATAGTCAGAACACCTAACGGATTACAACAAAAGTATTATTTGGAACAAGCAAAGAATTCAAGGCGTACTGTCACGACTTGGTGGGACGAAGATTTCCTTACTTCATCAGCAACGAAGCAACTTACCGAACTAATGGGTGCTAAGACATTTGACAATCCAAAGAATGTCAATCTATTACTTCGTTGTCTAAAAATGATAACCAAATTTGATACGGATGCTTTAGTTATTGACTTTTTTAGTGGAAGCTGTACAACCGCTCACGCCGTAATGCAACTTAACGCCGAGGACGGCGGCAACCGCAAGTTCATCATGGTTCAGCTTCCTGAGCTGACCGATGAGAAAAGCGAAGCCTATAAAGCTGGTTACAAGAACATCTGCGAAATCGGCAAAGAGCGCATCCGTCGTGCTGGTGCCAAGATTAAGGCAGACTCTCCACTCACTACACAAAACCTCGACACAGGTTTCCGTGTGTTGAAGCTCGACAGCAGCAACATGAAGGAAGTGTTCTATTCACCGAAGGAGACATCACAACTGGAATTGTTCACCTTGGTAGACAACGTGAAGGACGACCGCACAAGTGGCGATCTTCTGTTCCAAGTGATGCTGGAGCTCGGTGCAACGCTCGACAGCAAAATAGAAGAGAGCAAAGTGGATGGCAAGACCATATATAATGTAGGCGACGGCTATCTTGTGGCTTGCTTCGATCAGGACGTTTCCGATGATGTGGTGAAAGCCATTGCGAAGATGCAGCCAACGTATGCCGTTCTGCGTGATACTGGCATGGCAGATGATGCCACGGCAACCAACTTCGAGCAGATCTTCAAGACCTACGCACCCAACACCACAACAAAAATCCTGTAAGGAATGAAACTGCAATTCAAGATACAACAATATCAAACCGATGCCGTAGAAAGCACCGTCGACATCTTTAATGGGCAGCCCAACCAGGGACTCTTGGACTACAAGATGGACCAGGGAAAGGTGTACGTCATTGACAACGGCAAGCGCATAGAGCAAAAAGGCATCGGTTTCAGCGAATATGACACAGGCTACAAAAACGGTGAGATAGTGCTTTCGGAGGATGAGTTGCTGAAGAACATCCATCAGATACAGACACAGAACAACATCCACCTTAGCAATGAGGTGATAAAGCGCCTTGGAGCCTGCCAGCTCGATATAGAAATGGAGACCGGTACAGGTAAGACCTACGTCTACGTGAAGACTATGTTTGAGCTGAACAAACGCTACGGTTGGACAAAGTTTATCGTCGTTGTGCCCAGCATCGCCATACGCGAAGGTGTGAAGAAGAGTTTCGACATCACCCAAGACCACTTCATGGAGCTTTATGGCAAAAAGGCACGCTACTTCGTTTATAATTCGGACAACCTCAATCAGATAGACACCTACTCGCAGAGTGCCGACATCTCCGTGATGATCATCAATACGCAGGCGTTTAACACCTCGATGAAAGAAGGTGGTAAAAACAAGTATGCCCGCATCATTTACGACAAGCGCGACGAGTTTGGCTCACGCCGACCCATCGACGTGATAGCAGCCAACCGCCCAATCATCATATTGGACGAACCGCAGAAGATGGGCGGCGCAGCCACACAGACAGCGTTGGCACGCTTCAACCCATTGTTCACGCTCAACTATTCGGCCACACATCGAGAGACCCACAACCCCGTGTATGTGCTCGATGCGCTGGATGCCTACAACCAGAAGTTGGTGAAGAAGATAGAGGTGGTGGGCTTCGAACTTCGCAACCTCAAAGGCACGGAAAGCTACATCTATTTCGACAGCGTCGTCCTGTCGAAGAACGAGCCACCGATGGTGCGCCTGGAGATAGACGTGCAGAGCAAGAGCGGCAACATCAAGCGAGCCTACAAGAATGTAGGCGAAGGCGACGACCTCTTTTATCTCTCCGGAGAAATGGAGCAGTATCGTGGCTATATGTTGACAGAGATTAACCCTTTGCGTGGCAAGGCTATCTTTGGCAATGGCGTGACGCTAAACGTGAAAGATATCCAAGGAAATGTTACAGCCGACCATAAGGCACGCATACAAATACGCGAAACCATCAAGGCGCACTTCCGTAAAGAGTCGGCCTTGTTCAAGCGTGGTATAAAGTGCCTATCGCTATTCTTCGTCGACGAAGTGGCAAACTACCGCCAGTATGACGACGACGGCAACCAGAAGTTGGGACGATACGGCGAGATATTCGAGCAGGAGTATATGGATGAGCTGAATAACAATCAGAACATGTACGACCCTGACTATATGGCATACCTTGGAAGCATATCAGCCCACGCCACCCATGCCGGATATTTCTCGATTGACAAGAAAGGCCGTTCTATAAACAGCTCTGTAAAGCGTGGCAGCGACCAGAGCGATGACACCTCGGCTTACGACCTTATCTTGAAGAACAAGGAGCGACTGCTCAGCCTCGACGAGCCTGTGCGCTTCATCTTCTCCCACTCAGCGCTCCGTGAGGGTTGGGACAATCCCAACGTGTTCCAGATATGTTCGCTTCGTCAGTCGAACAGCGTTTCGCAGAAGCGTCAGGAGGTGGGCCGTGGCTTGCGTTTGTGCGTAGACAGATATGGTGTGCGCCAGGACAACGACGCACTTCCGGAAGAGGTGCATAAGGTAAACCGACTTACCGTCATAGCCAGCGAAGGATATGCAACCTTTGTGGCTGACTTGCAGCGCGACATCAAGCAAGACCTCTACGACCGTCCGACAAAGGCAGACGTTGACTTCTTCACTGGTAAAATCGTGACCTGCGATGATGGATCTAAGTACACCATCACGAAGAATGACGCACAGGATATCTACTTTCAGTTGCGCACGAAGAACTATATCACCAAGGAAGGAGAGGTAACGGAAATATTCCGCAAGGCTTGTGCCGAAGAAACCTTGTTGCCTTTGGAAGATGAGTTGCAGCCCATGAGCAAATCGGTAATGAGGCTTGTTCAGAGCATCTACGACCCGAGCGTATTGAAGGATATGATTGATGATGGCAGCAAGACGACAACGCCCGACAACAAGCTCAACGACAACTTCATGAAGAAGGAGTTTCAGGAACTTTGGCGACGCATCAATCACAAGTATGCCTACACGGTCAGCTTCGACAGCGAGGAACTTATTGAAAAAGCGGTTGCCGCAATAAACAAAGAACTGGAGGTAACCCAGTTGAGCTATGTTGTGACACGAGGCGAGCAAAAGGACAAGGCATCGCTCAACGACATGAAGCACGGCGAAATGATGCGCCAGCAGGAAAGTGCAACAGAGAAACTGAAAACGGATATTGTAAGCAATGTGCGCTATGACCTGTTGGGCAAGATAAGCAGCGCTACTCGTCTGACCCGAAAGACGGTGGCAACAATACTTTCCAAGATACGTCCGTTAAAGTTCTGCATGTATAAGATGAACCCTGAAGAGTTTATTCGCAAGGTAACACGCCTGATCCTGGAGCAGAAAGCCACAATCATCGTTGAGCATATCAGCTACAACAGGATAGACGGAAAGTTTGACAGCGACATCTTCACGCAAGAGAAACACGGAACAATAGACCGTGCCTTCGAGGGCAAGAAAAGCATTGTTGACTATGTGTTTACGGATAGCGAGGGAGAACGCAAGTTTGTTGGTCAGATTGATACGGCAAAGGAAGTGGCGGTATATGCCAAGTTGCCCAAAGGATTCAATATCCCAACACCAGTAGGCAACTATTCTCCCGACTGGGCAATTGCGTTCCAAGAAGGCGAGGTGAAGCACATCTATTTTGTAGCAGAGACAAAAGGCTCTATGTCGAGCATGGACCTGCGCGAAATAGAGAAGGGCAAGATAGCTTGTGCCGAAAAATTGTTTGCTCAAATATCTACGTCCAATGTGAAGTATGGTAAAGTGGATAGCTTTGAGACACTGATGGATATAGTGAAATAACAATTAATCCCAAATCAATCATTAGGTTTCAATCCCATTCACCACAAATACGCACACATCGCGGAGCTGCCGGATTTCGTTGGAGTCCAGCAGCTTCATTCGTCTTGCGCCTTCGCTCCCACGGTCCTACAGGCGCACGCCGACCCTTCCGTCCCACCGCCTTGCACACCTTTTCCCACTTGTTTATAAAAAAATACTGCAAAGCAATGAGTTCTCTGCAAAAAATACTTTATCTTTGCAAAAGATAGGCTGCTCTATCTTTGCAACATGCAAGCCGCATCGCATCATCAGGGCGGCAACTTAAACTCTTAACTAAACACTTACGTACTATCATGAACGAACAGAACGCAATGAAACCATACGTCATTGGTCTCGACCTCGGCGGCACCAACTCGGTGTTCGGCATCGTCGACGCGCGTGGTGAAATCAAGGCTACGACAGCCATCAAGACAAAGGCCTACGACACCGAAGAGGATTATGTGAACGCATCGATCGACGCGCTCCACATCATCATCGACCAGGTGGGCGGCATCGAGAAGATCAAGGCAATGGGTATCGGCGCACCCAACGGCAACTTCTATACGGGCAGCATCGACTTCGCCCCCAACCTTCCTTGGGCACACGACCACTCTGTGCCATTGGCCAAGATGTTCTCGGAGCGTCTGGGCGGCATCCCTGTGGGCCTCACCAACGACGCCAACGCAGCAGCCATCGGCGAGATGATCTACGGTGTGGCTCGCGGCATGAAAAACTTCATCATGATCACCCTCGGCACAGGTGTGGGATCGGGCATCATCTGCAACGGCCAGATGGTGTACGGCAGCGACGGTCTGGCCGGTGAGCTGGGCCACGTCATCGTGCGCCCGGAGAACGGTCGTCTCTGTGGTTGCGGACGTAGAGGATGCCTGGAAACCTACTGCTCAGCAACGGGTGTGGCTCGCACGGCACGCGAGTTCCTGGAGAAGAGCGACACGCTGTCGCTGTTGCGCGACATGAATCCGGAGGACATCACATCGCTCGATGTGTCGATCGCCGCCCAGAAGGGCGACAAGCTGGCACTGGAGATCTACGAGTTCACTGGCGAATTGCTGGGTGAGGCTTGCGCCAATTTCGCCACTTTCTCATCGCCCGAGGCCTTCGTGTTCTTCGGCGGTCTGACCAAGGCTGGCGACCTGCTCATGAAGCCCCTGGTGAGAAGCTACAACGAGCACGTGCTGAAGATCTACAAGGGAAAGGCCCAGTTCCTGCTGAGCGCGCTCGACGGCAGCTCGGCCGCTGTGCTCGGAGCCAGCGCCGTGGGATGGGAGCTGTAACCCGCCACACACCAGGAGCATAGGCGCACCCCAAGAATCCACGGGCGAGAATGTGCCTGAGCGCTCCACCTTTCATACACCAATAGCATCGGCAACGCCTGCAAAAGGAGGCGTTGCAGGTGCTATTTTGCGTTTTGGCGGATATTCATGGGGCGAAAAGGCCGATGCGCTGAGGATTTTGCGTACCTTTGCCGCGCAAAACAAACAAAGCAAACAGCAAATAAAAGATTATCAGATGCAGAAGAAAGAACTCTGTTACATTGCGATCGTCGCCGTGTTGGGCCTGTCGTTGTTGATGGGCTTTGTGGTCGAAGTGTTTCATGTCGACTTAGGTCCCTGGGCATGGGTGGCCCAATGGGTGTCGTCCCCCATCGCCCTGGCCATTGGTTTCGCCTTCGCCCTGCTCTTTGGCAAGGCGTTCCCCACGTTCAACAAGACCATGTCGAAGAAACTCCTACAATACTCGGTCATCGGCCTGGGCTTCGGCATGAACGTCAACCAAGCGCTTGCCTCGGGCTCCGAGGGCATGCTGTTCACCATCGTCAGCGTGTTTGGCACGTTGGGATTGGGTTGGCTGTTTGGCCGCAAGCTGCTGGGGGTCGACTCGCAAACCAGCTACCTACTGTCGTCGGGCACCGCCATCTGTGGCGGATCGGCCATTGCCGCCGTCGGCTCGGTGCTGAAAGCCAAGGCCGAGAGCATGTCGGTGGCGTTGGGGGTGGTGTTTGTGCTCAACGCCGTGGCCCTCTTCATCTTCCCCACCATTGGCGACGCCTTGGGCATGACGATGAAGCAGTTTGGCATGTGGGCGGCCATCGCCATCCACGACACGTCGTCGGTGGTGGGCGCAGGTGCCGCCTACGACCAGATGCACCCGGAGCAGATTGCCCAGCAGGGGGTGAGCGCCTTGGAGGTGGCCACCACCATCAAGCTGACGCGCGCCCTGTGGATTGTGGTGCTGGCCTTGGTTACGCCGTTCTTCTTCCGCCAGACGCTGGCCGCCTCGACCGACGGCCCCACGAAGCGTTGGTACCAGTGTGTGCCGCCCTTCATCGTGTGGTTTGTGGTGGCCATCGTCTTCAACACCTACGTGCTGAGCCACGCCTCGCTCCTGGGCGACACCGCCGCCACGATGGGTGGGCAGATGAGTGGCGCGGTGAACAAGTTGGCCAAGCACCTCATCACTCTCTCGCTGTTCTTCATCGGCGCGTCGCTCACGCGCGAAACGCTCCGCAGCGTGGGTCTGCGCCCGCTCATCCAGGGTGTGCTACTGTGGCTCAGCATCAGCCTCATCACCCTCGGCTACATCTACTGGATGGCCTAACCGGCACGGGAGAATAGCATCATCCACTTCGCACAAGCATACCTACAAAAAGGGAGGCAAGCACATCCATCTGTGCTTGCCTCCCTTTTATTTTAGAATCACCCATGCGGATCACTTCGTCCGCACACGGCGGGACTTGGAATCCGCACACGGCGGAATGGGCTATTTCACAATGCGGAGCGACTGCGATGCCTTGACGCGCACCTTGCCGTTGGCCACCTTCATGCCCTTGGCGGGCGTGGCAGGGGCAGCCTTGACAGCCGAAGCCACGGGGTAGGTGTGGCTCAGGGTGGTAGGCTCGGCATTCTCGATCTGCGAATGGAACGCCGTGCGAGTAATCGACGTGCCATTGGCGTCGGTCACGGCAAACACCAACACATACCAATCGCGCTCAGCGCTGGTGAAGGTCTTGGTGTAAGTGAACGTGCCGTCCTGCAACTGCGACGTCACATCGGTGGCCTTGTCGGAAGCCATCAGCACAGGCCAGGCGTCCGACGGATTCTCATAACCCTGGGTGCCCTGCAGGTCGTTGAGCGCATTGTCCCAATCGTTCTCGCTCATCAAAAGCAGGGTGGCCTTGGTGATGGGAGCCGAGGTCTTCGAGGCGAAACTGTAATGGGCATAGAGCGCGCGATTCACGACGCTGAAGCTGTCGGTGTTGAGCTTCGGACAGTTGTCGTTGCTCACCGGCTTGATGTAGATGTCGTCTATTTGTCGCTTCACCTGGTCGCCATTGGCATCCACGCCAAGCACGAGGAACGAGTAGTGGTTCTCTGCCGACACATTCCACTTGTTCTCGCCTTGGGCCTGGAACTCGTTCCAACTGCTGGCGGTGAAATCGGTGGCCTCGGTGGCCATGATGTAGTCGTAACCCTTCACGTTGAGCAACTCATCGATGCTCTTCTTCGTTCCGAGCACCATGTGGAGCGTCTTGATGCCGTCGCCCGGCGTCACGCTGAACGTCACCTTGCCCGCATCGTCGAGACCGTCGTAGGTCACCTCGAGCGACTCGTCGCTCTCATCGGGTTCGGCTGTGGAAACAACCTTATACGACATGTCGGTGCCCAGCTCATAGCCTTCGCCATTCTGAACGAGGTCGCAGGTAACAATGTAATAGTCCTGGCCGCCCAGGATATACTGCGTGGAGCCCGCCACGTCTTTCTCGCCGTTGGTCAGGTTGTAGGTCTGTTCGCCAATCATGCCGCTGCCATAACCCGCCATGAGCAAGGTGGAGAAGGCGTTGAAGAGCTCCTCCTCGGTGCAGTTGTAGAGATCGGAGTTCATGTATTCGCGCATGAAAGCCTCGAGATACCACTTGTTCACCACCATGTGGGCGGCCATTTGTCCGTTGCCCTTGGTGAGGATGGTGTAGGTCACGCTGTTCTTGGTGGCGCTGGCGTCGAGGATTTCGGCCAGGCGCTGGTTGCCCACTCCCGCGGGGCGTCCGAAGGCGATGTAGTCGCCCTCTCCCAACTTCACGCTCTCCACGTTCTGGTCGCCCTTGTTGAGATTCACCCGCTGCTGGGCTTCAGCCGGGACGGCGATGGCCGCCGCGGCAATGATCATTGCTGAATAGATGTATTTTTTCATGGTGTAGTGTCCTCCTTGATGATTAGTTGAGACGTGTGATGCTGCCCTCATAATGTCCTTGCAGACTGTGGCTGTCGAACTTCTTCATGCCAAACACGGCGAAATCGATGTTGGCCTTGCCAGCATTGAAGGTGGCCTTGGCGTTGCCGCCGAGCGCGATGGGTGTCTCGGCCGTGCTTGTGGTGGCCTGGCAATACTTGTCGCCGCCGTAGCTCACCGACATGAGCGCATTGGTCTCGTCGCCCGAGAAGCCGTGGGTCTTGTCGTCGTTGACGAAATCGTTGGGAACGGTAATCACCACATCGGCGTCGGCCATGCCCTCAAGCGTGGTGACATTGGCCTTCGACGAGAGGTAGATGGTGTAGAGGCCCGTGGCGTCGTCGACGGTGTAAGCGGCCGACTTCAGGTCGACGGGTGCACCCTCGCCTACGGCATACTGGCTCGGGATGGTGAGGTCGTACTCCATCGGCGTGCCCTTATAGTAGAACTGCAGGCTGCGCTTCTCGCTCTGCTGGCCAAGGTTTTCCACATCGGCGACGAGCGTGTAGCTGCCGTCGCCACGGTCGAGCACCGACACGTAGCCTGTGGCATCGGCGGCCTTGCCGTTGGCGGCTAAGAAGGTCTGCGGATGGTTGACGTCGGTCACTTGGTCGTGCAGCTCAAGCTCATACTGCGTGTTGCCCTGAAGGTCGATGTCGTTGCCGTCCATGGCGCTGTTGGGCACAAAGAGGCGAGCGTAGTAATGGCAGTTGGCAAGGTCGCTGGCCTTGTCGATGTTGCCCGACGTGATGTAGAATGTGACGCCGTCGGCCTCCTTCTGGGCAAACACGGCGCGCGTCTTGCTCTGCGTGTCGTCGACGTTGAAGTAGTAGGGATCGCTGACCGGCGAGGTGAAGGTGCCGTTGTAGTTCACGGCGATGTTGGACACACCGTCGTTAGGCGTGACGGCGAGGTTCAGCGTCAAGTTCTTGTCGGCGATGTCCATGGCGAGCGAACCGTTGGCGTAATAGTCGGCCCAATCGTCGGAGGTGATTTCCACGGGTTCGTAGTTGTCGTCCTCTTCCATCTTCTTCGCGTCGACATACGTAACCTGGAAGTAGCTATCGGGATGCTGGTCGGCAAACGACTCGAAGTCGAGTTCCTCGCCCAGCAGGTCGGGCGTCATCACCACCATCAGGTAAGCCGAGGAGGCAAAGATCTCGTCCATCGTGGTCAGGCCCTCGTCGGCCGACAAGATGGCGTACATCATACCATCTTGCTGCATGACGAGCGACGACTTCATCTCGATTGTCTCGCCATCGACCACCACACTGTTATCGGGGGCCACTTGTTTCTT
>ERZ1035051.772-NODE-772-length-9838-cov-4.168353_pt1 | contig 9838 bp, 8 predicted proteins | sample MGYA00520586_ERZ1035051 | MGnify/ENA primary metagenome ERZ1035051 (study PRJEB33766, sample SAMN09781692) | gut metagenome | biome: gut microbiome | host: Homo sapiens | place: Madagascar | study: EMG produced TPA metagenomics assembly of the PRJNA485056 data set...
ATGTACAACTTTTTACTCATATTTATCAACTTAAATTAATTCCGCCAACGGGTAACCTTTATTTTCCGCAAGCAATGGTCCAGGAGCTTGAGGACAGGCTTTATTACCTCCAAGTGCCCCGCGTCAACATCCGCTTTGTGCCGATATGGTGGTTCTTTCAATGCATAGCCTATCTCTATATGCTTGGCACCAGCTTGGGGCTGTTGGGATTCCTCAATAATCCAGACATGTTCTGGCTTGTGGTAATCATAGAGCTTTGCTGGGCCGTGGCGATATTTTGCCAAGGCTGTCTCCTGTATGGTTTCATGTCCGCCGTCAACACGGTGGGGCAAGGTCGCCGCGCGCGTCATCATCGTTAAGTAGCTAAACGAAATAATAATAAAAAAAGTCATTATATGCCTTTAAGTTCAGACAATCCAAATTACTTACTCATCGGCTTAGGCGGTACAGGTGGTAAGATTTTGAAAGAGTTTAAGAAACGCCTCTTCCGTGAACATCCAGACGACATGGAGCGCGCGAAGTTGATTCCAGCCATCGAGTTCTTGTATATAGACTCCACGGAGGAAATGATGAACAAGAACCACAAGGACAAGGACTGGCGCGTCTTGGGCAAGGATGCCACTTTCACGCAAAACGAGTTCCTGCTCATCAAGCCTGGCGAGAACTCGGTGTCGCAGATTCTCGACAACATCGACAACTACCCGGGATTACGCCACATCGTAAAAAATGGAGAGGCGATGCGCGCCACGCTGGGGCAAATTGGCGCTGCCGCAGGACAAAAGCGGCGCGCTGGACGAATTATGTTCGCATCGAATGCAGCTAAGTTTCTTGCGGCAGTGGAAGGGAAATACATATCGCTTCGTAATAAGACCAAGAAGGATACTCTTCATGTGTTTATTTTTACAGGCCTTGCTGGAGGAACGGGTTCTGGCTCAATTATTGACGCAGTTTGTCAAGTCAGAAAGAAATATCCAGCAGCAGATGTTGATGTTTTTGCCATGGTGCCAGAGCTGAACATCCCTCCGAAGTTTGACACGGGCCGTTATCAGCAAAACGGGTATGCCGCCCTGCGTGAGCTCAGCGGCTTGAACGTGCCTTATGGCTGGCGGCCAAGCGACGTGCTGACGGGCGAGGAGCATATCAACCTCGGGAACACGGAAGGACAGAAGAAGCAATTCGGGCTCGTGCTCTTCAGCAACGTGAACGAGAACGGCATAGTGGTGCCTACCATCACCCCGGTACTTCATCGCCTGGTGGCCGACACGGTATACTTCAACATCTTCCTCCAGAACAACCAGACCACGCAAGACTATTTCCGCTCTTGGAGCTGCGAGAACCGCGACGACTACCTTGTTGAGTATAGCACGAAGTCGAGGAAAGGCGACCTCGTGCCGAAACGCACCAAGGCTGTCAGCACGTTTGGCATCAAGCGCATCGTCTACCCCGAGAACCGCATCATGGAGCACATGAGCTATACGCTCAGCCAGCGCGTCATCTGGCAGATGCACTACAACAATTTCAAGGAGGAAGGAGAAGGGTTTGTCAATGAGCCTGTCCACAAGGATTATTCCGAGTTTACCAAGAACGAGGGCAACTTGCGCGAGTGGCGCCTGGACGACCGCCACCTCATGCTCGAAGAGAGGATCTTGGACACCGACAAGAAGTTTGACGATTTCCAGACCTTCTGGGGCAACGTGACCGGCTTCTACAATTACGCGGATGCCAAAGCCGCGGATTCTGAGCCCGTGCGTTTCCTGGAACAATATTGCGAAGACCAGTTCCAGCACCAGTTCCGCCTGAAGCAGGGCGTGGAAGACTATTACAAAGACAAGAGCGCCGACAGGGTCATGCGCGAGCAAGCAGAGCATATCGTCGAATCCATCGAGAAGCACCTGTACACGCGGTGGTATGAGGGCAAATACTCGATGGCCGACCTGATGGGCATCTGTGAGGAAATCCTCATCTACCTGAAGAAGAAGATCGACAATAACGAGAAGGAAATAAGCAAGATAGACGACGACATAACAACGTTCTCAGAAGACATGGCCGCCAACAACGACGAGTTCAACCATGCCGGCTTGCTAAAGCGTGCCACTGGCGGTTCGTCGCGCATCTACTCCGATCATCAACAGATATTGCGCGACTTGTATGTAGCGCGCACGCGAAAGGTCGCCAAGGCTTTCGAGGGCAACCTCTTAGGCCGCCTGCGAAATAACTTCGAGGACTTCCAGACGCAGATGAACGAGTTTGTGGGATGCCTGCTCAAGGCGGAAGACGACCTCGTGAAGGCCATTGCCGACCGCACGCGCGCCAACACCGACCTGAACCTGCAGAAGACCATCGTGGAGGTAAGCGAGGACGACAAGATGGCTGCCTTCGAGGAGAAGATGGAGCGCGACCGCACCAAGATGGAGTCGCTGGCCACCATCATGCGACACAAACTCGTGCACGACCAGACCTACGCGCATTTTGGCGACTTGGCCAACCAGATGGGAGACGACGCCATACAGGATATCGCGGAGAACTACCTGGCTCCACAGTTGAAGGCATATCACGATGACGACGATGATTTCCGCCGAGACAAGATAATCGGCATCAACGTGCTGCAGGAGCTGCAAAAGCTCTTGCGCAACAACCCGCAGATGGATATCAACATCTTTGCCCAAAAGATAGTGGAGCAGTGTGGGGTGTTCCTGAAGCTCGACAATGCCGAGCTGACGAAATACATGCCTAACAATCCCAACCCTAACAGCGAGCGAGCCTCCATCGACCAAAAGACGCTGCTTATCTGCTTGCCCAACTACGAGGGCGACGACAAGCTCAAGGAGTTTGCCCATCAGCTGGAGGACGCTTTCCACGGCGCGGCATCGGCCGACAACACGTCGTTGGCGATAGACCATTCCAGCTCGAAGAGCAACGAGATAACGATAGTGGAGGTTCGTTACCTGTTCCCGATACGCTGCCTGTCGTGGTTGCCTGAGTTCAAGAGCAAGTATGAGCAACTTGTCCATTCACCCAACGAGGCGGAGAGGAAGCAAAACGAGATTCTCCTTCATTCGGAAGGAGACGGCAACGACCTGCCTCAGCTTGAGGGTGAAGGAGACGGGCCCAAGGGGACGGAGTTGCTGGCGTATTTCTTCCTCGCCGTGGCATCTGGCATCATGGCATGGGGGCACAACGCCCAGGGAGAGCACGGCTGGTGCTACGTGCAGGTAGACCCCACGTTTGGTACGAAGGAGATCAAGCTCATCTCGCCGAAATTCACGGGCATCATAGAGTCGGAAGCGCTTACGGCCGACATCCGCAACGAGATCATAGACAAGGTGGACGACTTGCTAAGAAAGCCCGACTTGACCGTGAGCCAACGAAAGACGATACAGCAACGCGTCGTTGTCGTAGTGCAGAAGCAAATCTTCAACGAGACTTCCGGCACGTCGACCCCAAAGTTCCGCGAATATGCCACCGCTGCTAAGATGGCAATAGATAAAATACAAAAGTAACTATATAACAAGACAGAAAGACAATGGCAAATAACAGAATAAGATACAACTGGGGAGTGTGTACCAATCGCGACGCCGATGGCAACGGCACGCCGTGCGAATGCTGCGCAAGCAAGGAGAGGCAAAGGGTGCTCGCCTCGCACGAGTTTGTGTGCCGTGTATGCAAGGAGCCCTTGCAGAAGGTGCAGGCTCCGAAATCGTTTGCCGAGAAATATAAGGGACTTCTTGTAGGCTTGGCTTCTATCGTTGTAATTGGTGGTGTGGGTGCAGGAATTGCTTTCTCCGGTGGCAGCAAGGAAAATACACAGACAGTTGCTAAGAATTCGGAAAAAGAAAAACAGGCTTCTGATTCAGTTAATGTGGCGGATTCTTTTGGCAAGCAAACTTCTGCCAACAATAGTCAAGAAGGTACAGAACCCTCGACAACGGTTGCCAAAGAAGAACAACGTGTTGAGCCAACAAAGGTTGTCGTAGAGAAAGCTCAGACGAAGTCTTCCACTCAGGAGCGTTCTTCTTCCTCGTCAGGCTCAAAGAATCTTGGCTATGCTGTCTACCGTGGAGGACTTATAGGAGGTAAGCCAGATGATATCAATGGAAGATTGACATTCACGTCTTCACATGTTATTGATAGTCGTGATCCAAAGGGAAGAATAGCTGCCCCTGGAGATTATGTCATAGGTGAATTCTCTGAAGGCCATTTGGTGCAGGGAATATGGTATGGTTCCGATAATGTTGTGAAGGGAAGTATTATTATAGGTAAGTAAATTTCTGAATTATGCGGTTTGTCGTTTTACTTCAGTTGATTTTTCTTTCTTGGGGTAGCATCATGGCTACCCCAAGAGAACATGTCTATTCAACAGCTTTATTGCGTCAACTTGCTAACAGAATTGGTTTTTCTGCTGATACGTTAAGAGTGGATAGCGGTGTGTGTGCTATTGGGAGATACCAAGGATATGCCATAACGGCCGACTTAAATAGGGATGGTGTTATTGAAAATTTGGGTGTTGCCTTGTTTCCCTTATCTATGAAGACCCAAGCACAGTCAGACCGGCAAGTTATGCGTTTCTTAGAACGCTATATGTTGGAGTTGTTGACATTACGTGATGTGCGGCTTGTCGACAAAAAAGCTGATGATAAGGTCTTTTTTCGAAAAGGAGACATAAACACGTTGCTGCGGAATGCTCAGAATGATGTTTTTTCCTTGACAAGACATCCTGAGTATTATGAGGCTACATGGACGCGAAAAGGCATTGTGGATGTTACGATAGTTTTTCCTCCTAATATAGAACTTATAACAGGAGCTACTGCTGTTGAACTTAAGAATGGTTTACAGGCGCAGCTTCGTGGTTCATCACAAGACACATTACCTGTAGCAGAATGGTCGGAAAATGTGTTGGAGGAAAACGCGGACGGCTTATGGACAACAAGACCTGTATCTTACTATGGTCTCAAAACGCTCAATGATGTAGTCTATTTAACGAAGGTGGGTACAAAGTACGTTCCTGTTTTCGATGCTAAGTATGCAGAAGAGACTGCAATCAACCTTGCCTTGGGAGTGGTAGCTAATTCTGATTATCGTCTTGTCGTTGAGCAAACTCTCTACGGTTTTAAGGATGTGACTTATACCGTGAGTCTTAATCAATGGCTTAACTACTGCCATGAGAATGGCATGAAGTTGTATGCTTCAGTTGAAGAAGTACGCGGTGACGGGTTTAAACTGTTTGTCTTGGCTGAGAGTAAAGATTTGGGGTTCAACCATGTTTTGTCGCTTGTTGTCCCAAACACTATTGTGACCAATAGGCAAGGCGTGCTTAAAGGTACGCTTACTCCATTTATTCCAACCGATAATGTTAAAAACCTTTACGAATCATCGTCAAAGACGCATCATAAGAAAATAAATTATGAATAAAACGGTTATTTTGTTTCTTTCTCTTTTGTCGTCTATCATGGCAAGCGCACAGTCTGCGTCGTCAGCTCTTGAGCAGATTAACAAGATAAAAATCGACACGAGCTATATCTCTGCGGAGGCTACAATGCAGACTTGGGATGATGCTTATTCGGGAGCAAAAGCAATCCTTGAGGCGACTATTCAAGATTGGGCACGGATAAATAAAATTGAAGACAAGGACGGCTCTTTCATGGTTAAATCAAACAAGAATATTTTGGAGATTAAGACTAATCGGGGTAAATATGTCCGTGCTTTTCTTTATGTGCGTAAATCAGACATCATACCAGTTGATAAAAAGCAAGAAGTATTGGTCATTAAGCAAGGTGATGGAGCGTCCTATAAACCTCTTAAGGAAAGCGAAGCTCAGAAGTTTGATGAAAAAGAAATGAAGAAGGGTAATATAAAAAGCCAAGTTGTCGTTTTGCCTGGTGATAAGAAGAACAAATCGTCCCTGGTCATTCTTCGCGATGAGGAGAAAACTTTTGCGGCAGTGACCCATTTCGATGCCATTAAGTCCGTTGTGGATCAGCTAAAACAAGAGGATAAACTTATAGACTATGGCAAATATAAGGACCTTCCTCCAGAAGGAATATGCTATCTTTTCGTTTATGACAAGAACGGTGTTGTGGAGGCTGTATTGAAAAGGGATTCCACGATGCTGAATCTTCGTTCTCAACAAGAAGACGAAATAGAATATTATAAAGGATGTGGAGCAATATGGCTTCGTATGAAAGAATAATATCAATGAAACGGTTAATATTAATATTTTGTTCGTTATTGTTTACAGTGTCAATCTTGGCAGAAGGTCCTGTAATAGTAAGACTTACCGGTGGTCTTGATGACAATGTCTCCCTTTGCGATAAAATGGCAAAGGAACTCTCTGTTATGCTAACAGAAATCAATGAGGCACAGGCTTCTGGTCGTGATTTGGATTTTCATAGCATGAACGTATCTTCGAATGTAAGTCGCTCAATGGCAATGTTGTGGGAAAACACACCTTTTGTGTGCACTGACTCGGAGATTGTCGGAACTGTTTTGACTACAGGTACAGGTTTTCAAGTTAGGAACATCCCGTTGATGATGAAACCAACCGGGGATCGTGCCTTTAATGAGGAGGAATATCAAGAGGCTGTAGTGAACTTTGATAAACTAGGAAATGTGGAGAGCTTTTATTTATCTATCAGCATGAACCTCTACATGAATGTTGTCAAGAGTAATCTGCAACTTACAGATTTGCGTCGTCGTCAGCTAATTCTTGACTATGTTGAGCAGTTTCGTACGGCATATAATCAAAAGGATATTAAATTTCTCGAACAAGTATTCTCAGACGATGCGCTTATTGTTACAGGTCGAGTAATTATGCAAAAGCATGAAGAGGGTTTTGCTACTCCTGAGGTTAAGTATAATAAGCAGTCGAAACAGCAATATCTTAAGAATTTGCGTGCAACATTTAGTAGAGCTAAGTATATTCGTGTAACATTCGATGACATAGAGGTAATGAGGCATCCCACGAATCCTAATTTTTATGGGGTAACTCTTCATCAAGGATATACGAGCAGCAATTACCATGATGATGGCTATTTGTTCTTGTTATGGGATTTCACCGACGAGAGTAAACCGCAAGTGCATGTGCGTACGTGGCAACCTGATAAGATAGGCGATAAGCCTCTTCCAAAAGATAAAGTTTTTAGTTTGTCCGACTTTGATATATAAAAGTATTCATTATGAAACAGTTAGTAATTATTTTGTGCCTTCTGCTTACTTTGATTACAACAGCACAGGCTCAACACATCGTTGTGAAAGACTTTCGACTAAGACCTAGCGACCTTGCTGCTCGAGAGGTCGTCAGACAAGATGCAAAGCATAAGGACTGTGCTTTGATACGTGTCCGTGTGGTTGGTATTAAAGATATGAAGTTTAAGGAAGCTGTGGGGGATGTCAGATTTGAACATGGTGAGTATCTTGTTTATGTTAGTCCCGATATACAGAAGCTCACTTATAGTTCCTTAGGGCAGAAAGTAAAAGATGTTGTAGCTTTACGCTCTTTTGGTGTTGACATAGAAAGCAAGAAGGTCTATCTTTTGCAGTTTGATACTTCGGAAAAGTTGCGTTCTGCAGTGTTTCTGGTCAGTCCGGCAACTTCAAAAGTCGTTTTTTGTGGAAAGCCTCTCTCTGTTGACCCTACCGGGGTGGCAAATATTGATTTGCCGGTTGGTACTTATGATTTCTCTGTGTCAGCTGACGGATATGTTGCACAGAAGGGTAAAGTGACGCTGTCTAACGATAATGTGTCTACGATGACTTATGTCGATTTGGAGAGAGTCACACGTCCTGTGACTATTAATTGTAATACTGATTCTGTAAGTTTGTTTATAGACGGTATTTCTTATGGTATGCCCATTAATCAAAAGTGGACGGTAAATCTGACCGATGGTAAGCACCAACTTCGTATGATAAAGCCGCGATATAAGGATACTGAAGAAAAATTCACAGTAGAAGGTGCCCCTTTGTCTCTTGATGAGAAAATGGAAATGCGTCGCTTAAAGACAATTAGGCATACTGAAGAAAGGTCTCATACACGTGTAAATCTCCGCAACTCAGCATATGTGCTTTTAGGTACTGAAATGTTTGATAAAAATAAGCAGGAGGGATATTTTGTTGGATTGCGAATAAATGCTAATTTTATCAATCACTTTTGGGGCGCTTTTGCTATTGGTTGGGGTGTGAATATGGGTATTCAGGCTATGGATAAGGATTATCGGAAGGAACATAATGAAACCCTTGCAGATAATAGTAAGAATGGTGATGCGGCTTTCTACCTTGATGTACCTTTGCAGGTAGGAATTAGTATTCCTTTTGGAAATTACAATAGGCATATGTTTACAGTGTTGGGTGGTGGGTATGGCAAATATGCTAGCAACTTGGGAACGGCCTTTTTGAGTGATAATAGTTCGGAATCCAAGTCTTCTAAGGGTGAAGATTATAGTGATTATGGTCTACGTGGTACTTTTCGCCTGGACTTCAACAAATTCTGTATCAGTTTTGATGTCAGCAACAGCTTAAACGATAAAGGTGTCTTTTTCGGTGTAAGTGCAGGTTGGAAATTTTATATGTAATAACTAATAATGTTCGTTATGAAAAGACAATTATTTCTTTTGTTGGCTGTAATGCTCCCGATGTGCTTTGTGTGCGCTCAGGAACTTAAGGTTAAAGAGGCCCGGCTTTTGCAGGAAGACAAGACTGCGGAGTTGAAGCAAGTGAAGGACGGCAACGGTAATCTTTGTGCTGTGATAAAAATAGATGCTGATAGTTTGCAAGGACTTAACTTTCCCAACAAAAATCAGTATGTGAAATATGAATGTTCCAATGGGATATATCTTGTTTACGTACCAGATTTGTTCTATAAACTCAGTATGCAAAACGAACGGTACCTTCCATTGGATATTGATTTTAAGGAACAGTTTGGCATCCGTTTTCGTGGAGGGAATACTTATCTCGTAAAATTGGATGTGCCCTCTAATAAAGATGTTACTCTGTCAGATATTTACTTTAATGTCATTCCTGAATCCGCATTGCTTACAATTAACGAAGAGCCAATTGAGAGACAAGAGAATGGTAAGTATCGGATGAATGCGGAGGCTGGTAACTACTCGTATTCAGTAACCGCAGATAATTATATTCCTTATCGTGGATCTTTCTCTATCATGAGTCCTACGTCAAAGACTATAACGGTAAAACTTCAACCGGTCCAAGTTCAGATGGGTTTCAAATGTAATATTGATGAAGCATCTCTTTATATTGATGATGTCAATTATGGCGAGATTTGTAATGATAGTGTTCGAAACTTTTCCGTTCCAGAGGGTAGTCATAATGTTAGGGTTCAGGCAGATGGCTTTTTGGATTGGTCTAAGGGTGTAACTTTCAGCAAAAATCTACCAGTGATTGAGGCCACCATGTGTAAAAATACTAATCAGCACGATATCCACGCCGTCCAGGTTAATGTGATTACTAACTCAAAACGACTGTATAAAAACAATAAACTTGTTAAAGAATACACAGTTTATAAAGAGCAAGGGAATGACCGAGGGTATACTATTTTCCTTATGCCTGGTAAATACATGCTTTCAGATGGCTACAATAAAAAGGAGATAGTTACGGTGGAAGAAAAGAAGCCGCTTGTAGTAACTTTAAAAGGCTCATCCGACATTTGGAGTGAAGAATAACGCACGTGAGTATTTACGCTCAGACGCGGTAACAACGAATTGAACGAATTAACGAATTGATATAATCGTTTTACGATTACCAATTTGAACGAATTTAGCTAACGCAATTTGGAAAAATTCGAAAATTCGCTTTCTATGTTAAAATCCAAATATTTTGACCATTATTT
>ERZ1035051.776-NODE-776-length-9819-cov-6.457907_pt1 | contig 9819 bp, 7 predicted proteins | sample MGYA00520586_ERZ1035051 | MGnify/ENA primary metagenome ERZ1035051 (study PRJEB33766, sample SAMN09781692) | gut metagenome | biome: gut microbiome | host: Homo sapiens | place: Madagascar | study: EMG produced TPA metagenomics assembly of the PRJNA485056 data set...
GTTCAAAATTCAAAATTCAAAGTAAAATGAAGGATTCAGTAATCATTGTGAGTGGCGGCATGGATAGCATCACGCTGCTCTACGATAAGAAAGACGAGATTGCACTCGGCATTAGTTTTAACTATGGAAGTAATCATAACGAGCGTGAAATTCCTTTCGCCAAGATGCATTGTGAGCGTTTGGGAATCAAGCATATTACGATAGATTTGGGTTTCATGCATCAGTATTTCAAGAGTTCTCTTCTTGAAGGTGCCGATGCAATTCCTGAGGGTCATTATGCTGCTGATAATATGAAGAGTACGGTGGTTCCTTTCCGTAATGGAATCATGCTGAGCATTGCCATCGGCATTGCAGAGAGTAATAAACTGAAGAAAGTTTTCATCGCGAACCATGGTGGCGATCATACGATTTATCCTGACTGCCGTCCGGAGTTTATCAAGGCGATTGATGAGGCTGCTGAAGCAGGAACGTTCGTTGATGTGCGCGTAGTGGCTCCTTATACGAATATTACCAAAGGGCAGATTGCTGAGATAGGTAAGAAGTTGGGCATTGACTATGCTGAAACCTGGAGCTGCTATAAGGGCGGTGAGAAGCATTGTGGCAAATGCGGAACCTGCGTAGAGCGCAAGGAGGCTTTGGCCGAGGCGGGTATTGAGGATACTACCGAGTATGAAGAATAAGGATGAAGATGAACCAGACGTTCTTCGTTCCCTATATATAATAAGGTGTAATCAGAATAAATATAATAAAAGAAAAATGAAAACAGCGATTTTATCTGCGGCGTTGATGCTTGCATCAACTGTTGCGATGGCTCAGAAGAGCAACTTCCAGTTGAAGGTGGATTTGAAGAATTTCAATTCCGATTCTGTACTTGTTTACAAGGGTAGAAATGTTAAGATGGATACGGTTTTGGTGAAGAATGGCAAGTTTACCTATTCTGCAAACCTTGATAAGGCTGCCGGATACGTTTTCCTCTCACCTGAAACTTATCGTGGTGCTGGTCAGTTTATGTTCAACCTGCCTTGTGTTCCTGGCGAGAAGGCTGAAGTTAAGGGCGATACAAAGAACCGCTTCGATATTTCGGGTTCTAAGTTCTATCAGCAGTATCATGAAGTAGATGTTCTGCTGGAGACTGCTAATAAGGAGTTGAGAGATTACGAAGCTTCCCTGAACCAGAGAATCAAGAATGGTGAGACCCAGCAGAGCATCATGGCAGAATATGAGCAGAAGGCTCCTGCCCTGCAAAAGGCAAAGGACGATAAGATTTTCGATTTCGTAAAGCAGCATCCTGATTATGAGGCTTGTGCTACTATCATAGAGCAGTTTGATGATGTCAGCAAGATGGAGAAACTGCTGGGCTTGCTCTCTGAGAATGTGAAAAACGGCAGAATGAAGGCTTTCTACCAGCCAATGATTGATATGGCTAAGAAGCGTGCTGAGGCTGAGGAGAAGGCTAAGAAGGTGCAGGCTGCTGGTGTTGAGGCTCCTGACTTCACGCTGAAGGATATTAAAGGAAATGATTTCAAGCTTTCCAGCCTTCGCGGCAAGATTGTAGTTCTCGACTTTTGGGGTTCATGGTGCGGATGGTGCATCAAGGGAATGCCTAAGATGAAGGAGTACTACGAGAAGTACAAGGGTAAGTTTGAAATTCTTGGTGTAGATTGTAATGATACAGAGGCTAAGTGGAAGGCTGCTGTTGAGAAGCACCAGCTGCCATGGATTCATGTTTACAATCCGAAGGACAGCAAGGTTCTCAGCGATTACGCTGTTCAGGGCTTCCCTACAAAGATTGTGATAGATGCTAATGGTAAGATTATCAAGACTATTGTTGGTGAGGATCCAGCTTTCTACACATTGCTTGATGAAGTGTTGGGCAAGTAATATTACATAAAACAATGTCGCCCTGTAAGTGCAAAAATATATTTGCTCTTACAGGGCGATTTTTTGTTTGTTCAGTATTTTACTTCTTTTTCTTTTTCAATTCCAGTTTCGGAATCTTGATTTTCTGTCCGGCTTTTACGGTGCTTGTACCATTCAGGGCTTCTACGTAGCATTCCATGCCCGAACCTAGATAGCGGGTGCTGATTTGTTCGAGGGTCTGACCGGCGCCAACCGTAACGGTCTGGGCAACTCCTATGATTCGGTAAGCTCCCGTGCGTACGCGAGCATCCTTATCATACTGGGATGATGCTATTTTCGAAGTAGCCTTTTCTTCGACTTTATCTTTAGCCTTTTCTTTCGCTTCAGCCTTAGCTTTTGCTTCAGTCTGCTTAGCTTTTACAGCGTTAGCACTTTCCTCATCCGAATTTTCAGCCAGTTTTACTGCTTCTGCAGTTTTAGCCATACGGATACTATCTTCCATCGCTTTCTGGCGGAGTTTCTGTTCCTGAGAGAGTGGGGCGGCAGCTGGTTTGGCTGGGACTTTCTTGGCTGGAGCCTGATGATACTGGTTTAGCTGCATGGCTAGATGATCCCGCTGGGCAGTCATCTGACCATAGTTGAAGGTAAACCATCCCATTCCGCCAATCAAAGCTACTACGATGAGACAGACTGCAACGACCAGATTGCGAGGAATAACAATATAATGAGAATAGGAAGATTCTTCTTCCTCCTCTTCTTCTTCAGATTCATCTGATGCAGGTACTGCAGGTTCAACAACTGCTTTCTGGGCTTGCTGTTGCTGGGCTAATTCAAGCTTCTCTTGCTCCAGTCTTTCCTGCTCCAGTCTTTCCTGCTCCAGCCTTTCCTGCTCCAGTCTTTCCTGCTCCAGTCTTTCCTGTTCCAGTCTTTCTTGCTCCAGCCTTTCTTGCTCAAGTCTTTCCTGTTCCAGTCTTTCCTGTTCCAGTCTTTCCTGCTCTTGCTTTTCTTTTTCAAGCTTTTCTTTCTGTATTCTTTCCTGCTCCAGTTGGGCTTGTTTTAATCTTTCCAGTTTAGCTTGTTCTATAGCAATTTGCTTTGCCAGTTCGTCTTCGGCTTCTTTTTCCTTTTCCTTTTCAGATCCGATTACGACAACCTCCGGATTTGGAGTTGCAGTTTTTTCTTCGTCCAGGAAATCGATTGCTTGTGCAGGAGCATCTTCTGTCTGTTCTTCTCCAAACTTCTCATCTATTTCATCGAAATCTACGCCGTCATTTACCACCACCGTTTCAAATTGGGCGAATGGCTTGTTCACGATTTCTTTCAGGATGTTGTCAGGCGTGAAGGTGAGTTTGTCTCTGCCTTCAATGGTGAAGCGCTCGCCCGTGTTCACATTGATGCTCTCACGGTCTTTCGTGGCCTGTACCTTAAAGGTGCCCAGCCATTTTATCTTCACCTGCTTGTCGGCTTCGAGTCCCTGGTTGCACACATCAAACATCTTCCGGATGAAGAGTTCTGCTTCCACCTGGCTCAGACCGCTCTTATCTGCAAGCAGTTTTCCGAGTGTATTTAAACTGAATTTGCTCATTGCTCATCCCCTCCATTCTTTAGTTTTTCCTTGACCGAAGCAACCGGTCGGAAACCCAACACCAACTTAGGCGGCACCAGCTGGCGCTTCTTGGTAGTAGGATTAACCACCACTCGCTCCATGCGCTTCTTCACTTCGAAGGTGCCAAAATTGGGGATAGAGACAGCTTCTCCATCCTCAAACTCGGCAATCATAGCGTCTATCGCCTTGCGCACCAACTTCTGGGTGTCTTCCTGCGAATAGCCGGTTTGCTGAGCCAGTTCAGCGATGTATTCCTTATTGTTCATATTTATTTAATATGTAGTCAAAATTTCTTAAACTCCAGGCTATGGGGGAGAGAATGATTATTTCACCACCTTGCCATAGAGGTCAAATTCCTCGCTTGCAGTAATTTCTACCTGATAGAAACAACCCACGCGCAGACGCTTCTCATCGGCACGGATCAGAACTTCAGGGTCTACTTCCGGAGAGCAGAACTCTGTTCGTCCGATGTAGTAATCGCCTTCCTTGCGGTCGATGATAACGGTCATGGTTTTGCCCACCTTATCAGCCTCAATCTCAGAGCTGATGTCTTGCTGCAGAATCATCAGTTCGTCCAGCCGGCGCTGCTTTACCTCGGCAGGCACGTTGTCTTCGTAGTGGGTGGCGCTGTAGGTTCCTTCTTCCTCAGAGTAGGCAAAGGCGCCCATGCGCTCAAATCTCTGTTCGCGTACGAAGTCGAGGAGCTCATGGAAATCCTCATCTGTCTCGCCTGGAAAACCAACCATCAGCGTAGTGCGGATGTGAATGCCTGGCACGCGTTCGCGGATGGCCTTCAGCAGATTGATGGTTTCCTGCTTCGTTACGTGGCGATGCATGCTGGTGAGCATGTGGTCGCTGATGTGCTGGAGGGCAATGTCGAGATATTTGCATACGTTTGGCTTCTCGCGCATCACGTCCAGAAGATCCATAGGGAACTGGTTCGGATAAGCGTAATGCAGGCGAATCCATTTCACGCCCGGAATATCAGCCATCTCGCTGATGAGTTCGGTAATATGATGCTTGCCGTCAATATCTACGCCGTAGTAGGTGAGTTCCTGAGCGATAATCTGAAACTCCTTTACGCCTTCTGCCACCAGTTCGCGCACCTCCTGCAGAATCTCTTCCTTCGGACGGGAAACGTGCTTGCCGGTGATGATAGGAATGGCGCAGTAGGCACAGTGGCGGTTGCAGCCCTCAGCTATCTTGATGTAGGCATAATGGCGCGGAGTGGTGAGATGACGCTGGCCGTTGCAGGATGAAACTTCCGCCTTGCCGAGTTCCTGCAGAAGCTGCTTGTAGTTGAATTTGCCGTAGAACTTATCCACTTCGGGCATTTCTTCTCCCAGTTCCTTCTGGTAGCGCTGCGAGAGGCAGCCCATTACGTAGAGCTTTCTGAGTCGGCCTTCTTCCTTAGCCTGGATAAACTCCAGGATGGTGTCGATGCTTTCCTGCTTTGCATCCTCGATGAATCCGCACGTATTGATGACGGCTATCTCGCCCTGAGGGCGCTTGGAATCGTGAACACAATGGTAGCCGTTTGCCTCAAACTGCTTCATCAGCAACTCGCTGTCTACGAGATTCTTCGAGCAGCCCAGGGTAATAATATCTATCTGATTTTTCTTCATTTTCTAATTTTTAAAGAGCGAGTCTACGAATTCTGTCTTGTTGAAGAGCTGCAGATCTTCCATACCTTCGCCCAGTCCGATGTATTTTACAGGCACCTTGAGCTGGTCGCTGATGCCGATGACAACGCCGCCCTTAGCGGTTCCGTCGAGCTTGGTGATGGCGAGCGAGGAGATGTTGGTTACTGCAGAGAACTGCTTAGCCTGCTCGAATGCATTCTGTCCGGTACTTCCGTCGAGCACGAGCATTACCTCGTCTGGTGCTTCAGGCATTACCTTCTTCATCACTTCCTTTATTTTCTTGAGCTCATTCATCAGGTTCACCTTGTTGTGCAGTCTGCCTGCCGTATCGATGAGCACCACGTCGGCGCCGTTTGCCTTGGCGCTCTGCAGGGTGTCGAACGCCACGCTTGCCGGGTCGCTTCCCATCTGCTGTTTCACTACAGGCACACCCACGCGCTCGCCCCAGATGCAAATCTGCTCTACGGCAGCGGCACGGAAGGTGTCGGCAGCTCCCAGAACAACCTTCTTGCCAGCCTTCTTAAACTGGTAAGCCAGCTTGCCGATGGTGGTTGTCTTGCCCACGCCGTTTACGCCTACTACGAGGATAACGTAAGGCTTATGGTCGGCAGGGAGATCCCAGTCTGCCAGGTCATCGCTGTGATTCTCGGAGAGGAGAATGGCGATTTCCTCGCGCAGAATGCGGTTGAGCTCGCTGGTTGAAACATATTTATCGCGGGCCACACGTTCTTCGATGCGGCGGATAATCTTGACCGTGGTTTCTACACCTACGTCTGAAGTGATGAGTACCTCTTCGAGATCGTCGAGCACATCATCATCGACGGTAGACTTTCCGGCAACGGCGCGCGCCAGTTTGCCAAACACACTCTCCTTGGTTTTTTCAAGTCCCTTATCGAGAGTTTCTTTCTTTTTGTTGCTGAATAATCCGAATAATCCCATAATCTTGTTTTTTATCTTCTGCAAAGATACTCATTTTTTTTTATTTTATGGCTTTTTCACTTGCTTTTTCTCCCTTTTCAAGAAAAAAAGTAAAGATTTAGAGGGTTTTGTGTCATGACAGAAGGGTTTTCGCCGATATTGTGGGTTAATAAGGTTTAATAAATAATGTTGTCAGATACAAAAACAATTCGCCCTGCAAAGGGACAGAAGCGGTTTGGCTTCTGGACCCTTGCAGGGCGTTCTGTTTATTTCTTCATCATTTCCTTTACGGCTCTTTCGAGCTGGGTATCATGGCCATTGATGAAATCTTCCGGACTGTTGTAAACCTCGATGTCTGGGTTCAGCTGGGTATTCTCGCCGAACACGCCACGCATGTCGCGGCAGCCTACCTGAGGAATACCGAATACCAGCGTGTTGTCCATCAGCGTTTCCCACCATACGGCTGTCATGGTTCCTGCTACAGGAGCACCGATCAGCTTGCCGATTCCTAGTTCCTTGTAAACCCATGGGAAACCGTGACCGTTGCTGTAATCGTTCTCGCAGATCATGACGCAAGAGGGCTTCACCCATTTGTTGAACGGATCGCGGCCAACGACCTTGCCGTGAGGCACAAACTCCTGATACTGCTTGCCGTTGAGCAGGGTGCAGAGATCATCGTGCAACCAGCCGCCACCATTATGGCGCTCATCTACGATTACAGCTTCTCTGTTTCGGTTCTTGTCGCTCAGCAGTTCGCTGTAAACGGTGCGGAAACTCTCCGAATCCATCGCCTTAACGTGAACATAAGCGATGCGTCCGCCCGAAATGCTGTCAACGAAAGCGCGGTTGCGGTCTACCCATCGCTTGTAGAGCAGGTTGTTGAGTTTGCCCTGAGAGATAGCCTTCACCGTAACCTCCATCTTCTTACCCTTGGCGTTTCTGATGCCGAGTCGTACATTCTTGCCAACCTTTCCGTCGAGCAATGGGAAGTAGTCCATTCCGGCTTTAATCTCCTCGCCGTCGATGCTCTCGATGATGCTGCCGGCTGTTACGCCCGTATTCTTCACATCGAAAGGACCACGCTTGATAATCTCCTGAATCTTCAGGCCGTCGCCCTTGTACTGAGGGTCGAAGAATACTCCCAGGTTGGCGGTGGTAAGCGCGCTGTTCGAAGCGTAGTAGCGGGCTCCTGTATGCGAAGCGTTCAGCTCGCCAAGCATTTCGCTCAACATCTCCTGGAAGTCGAAATTGTTGTTGATGTAAGGCAGGAACTTCTCATAGGTCTTGCGGTAACCTTCCCAGTCAACACCATGGATCTTAGGGTCGTAGAACTTGTCTTTCACCTGTCGCCATACGTGGTCGAAGAGATACTGGCGCTCCTCGGCTGGCTTATAGTTGAAGTTAGCCTCAAAGCTGATGTCCTTGGTGCTGAATCCGCTCAGATCCACCTTCTTGATGCTGCTTCCGTTGCAGATAAAGAGGTTCTTCACATCCTTGTCGGTCTGCAGGTTGCCCTGGCCTACGCCCTTCATCACGAGCTTGGTAGAGCCGTCCTTCAGGTCGTGCTGCCAGAGGTCGTAATCATCCTCGAAGGCTGCCTGGTAGTAGAGCTTGTCGCCGTCTTTAGAGAGCACGGCATCACCCATGTGCGAAGAGTTTGCGGTGAGGCGTACGATTCTGTCGCGGCAGTTTTCGATGTCCAGCTCCAGTGGCTTCACTTTTTCCACCTCTATCTTTCCGGTCTTCTTCTGCTTTTCGTCAGCCTTCTTTTTGGCCTCTTCCTTCTTCTCGTCTTCCTTCTTTTCCTTTTCGTCCTTGTTGGCGTCAGCCAGTTCTATTTCTTCCTTGCTCATGTTGAAGCGGTTGTAGGCGTCCAGGTCGAAGAACATGATGTAGGCGTCGTCTTCAGCTCCCCAGCTTCCATGACTGCGGTAGCCGGCTCTGTCGCTCTGGAAGAGCATTGCCTTGCCGTCGAGCACCCATTTGCCGTTGCTGTCGCTGTAGCCGGAATTGGTCAGGTTGTGAACCTCCTTGCCGTCAGCCTTTACCAGCGCAATATCCTGGTTATTCCAGCCGCCGTTGCCGATATAGGTTGAAAGGAGCCATTTGCTGTCTGGCGACCATTCGAAAGCGATGTCTCCATCGCTGTAAGAGTAGACGTATTTGCCATCGAGCACGGTGCGGATTTTCTTCGATTTCAGATTGACGATGCGGAGTGCAGCGCGGTCTTCGAAGAAAGCCACTTCCTTGCCGTCAGGAGAGTATTGAGGATACTGCGATGTAATGCCTGTTTTCACCAGCTGCTCTTCCTCGATATCGGTAGCGTAGGTGAAGTTCTTCTCTTTCTCGTTCTTGATCTTAGACTGGTAAATCTGCCATACGCCGTTGCGCTCGGCTGCATAGACCAGGGCTCTGCCGTCTGGCGAGAAACTCAGGTTGCGCTCCTGCTGTGGTGTGTCGGTAATGCGCTTGGTAGTGGTGTATTCTACAGAAGTTACGTATACGTCGCCATGCATCACGAAAGCCACTTCCTTGGCGTCTGGCGAAACGGAAATCTCTGTAGCTCCCCAGCTTTTAATCTGACGTACGAGGCTTGGAGCGTCATTATCTGTTGTAATGGAGATGTTCACCTTCTGAGGCTCTCCACCTTCTTTTACGGTATAGATTTCGCCATCATATCCGTAGCAGAGCAGGTCGGTGCTGGATGCAGTGAGGAATCTTACCGGATTGCCTTTGTGGTGGGTAATCTGCTTGTCGCTTGAACTGTTGAGGCTGCGGCGGTAGATATTGAATGTGCCGTCCTGTTCGCTCAGATAGAAGAATGATTTCTCGTCTGATGTCCATACTGGCGAGCGGTCTTCGCCGGCAAAGGTAGTCTGCTTGGCAAACTTTCCGTTACTCTTCAGCCAGATGTCGCGTGCGATAGGTGATTTCTGGTGTTTGCGCCAAGGGTCTTCGTATCCCTTTTTGTCGTGGTAGAGAATATCGCCGTTCTTGGCGATGCTGATATTCTCCATGGTGAGGGTAGAGAAGAGTTCCGGTCTTCCGCCCTTGGTGCTTACCTTATATACTTGTGGGAATGTGTTGTCGCCGAAGATGATGCTCTGGGCTGTAGGCTGCAGACTGGCAGAGTAGAGCACATGGTCGTTGTCTGCAAAGGCGATTGGTGTTTCGCTGCCGCTGTTGGTAGTGAGTCGGGTAGGAGCACCGCCTTTTGCATCGATTACGAAGATGTCGAGACTTCCTTCGCGGTTAGACTGGAAGGCAATTTTCTTGCTGTCAGGGCTCCATACAGGATGTGAATCGAAGGCTGCATGGGTTGTGAGCTGTCGTGCTTCACCGCCGTTGACAGAAACACTGTAGAGGTCGCCTTTATAAGCGAAGGCGATGGTAGTTCCATCGGGCGAGATGGCTGGGTAGCGCATCCAGAGCGGATGGTCTTCTGCGCTGGCAGAGAGTGCTGCCGAGAGCAGGGCTACTGAAAAGATTAACTTTTTCATTTGCGTATGTTTTATGTTTCAATATGCGTTATAAAAATCTCTTCTTCTTTAGGAGCTAGAATGCTGTTTCTAGCTTTGTACGGATGCAAAGGTAGTTATTTTTTGCGATATTTAAGCATAAAAACAGAAAAAAGTGAGAAAAAGTTTGGTGTATTCAAAAAATATATGTACCTTTGCAGCCGCAAATAAGAAAAATGGCTAGATTGCGTTATTGGTTAGCTGGTTTGCGTTTTGAAAAGTGTTGGTTCCGTAGCTCAGTTGGATTAGAGCAACAGCCTTCTAAGCTGTGGGT
>ERZ1035051.779-NODE-779-length-9759-cov-4.053380_pt1 | contig 9759 bp, 5 predicted proteins | sample MGYA00520586_ERZ1035051 | MGnify/ENA primary metagenome ERZ1035051 (study PRJEB33766, sample SAMN09781692) | gut metagenome | biome: gut microbiome | host: Homo sapiens | place: Madagascar | study: EMG produced TPA metagenomics assembly of the PRJNA485056 data set...
AATGTTGCACTAATTTCTTGCCTTGCGATAAAAGCAAACAGCGAAACGTTGTAAAAGCGCCAGCCGGGTGATCGGGCCGTCAGGCTGCATAAAACTTCTCTGAACATAGTATAGCATACCTTTAAATGAAAAACAACTGTAAGTTTTCCGAAACAACAAATTTTTGCAAAAATCTACAGCGCATTGCAAACAAAAGTTCAAAGTATGGTTGTACACTGAGATGTGCGGTTGTAAAAAATGACCCCTGCGGGAGATGCCGGCTAAGGCCGGAACTGCTCCCACAGGGGTCGTTTTGTTTTTTCAGTCGCCAAGTTCCCGGATCTCGTTCTGGATCAGCCGTCCAGCAGCGCTGGCAAGCTGATCCATGCCGCGGATGCGTGCCATATTTTTGCCGTAGATCTGCGCGGCGGCACCGGCGCTGCTGTCCTCGCCCATAAAAACAGCAGACACCCGCACGCCCTGCCGCTGCAAGGTGCGCACCTGCGCGGCGGTGTCGGCTACACCGGCGGCGTCCTCGTAGGCGCAGCCCAGCGGGTTCTGCGCCCTGGGCGGGATGCGGCGGCTGTCGTTGGGGCTGGCATCGGTCAGCAGGATCATCAGGTGGCGCGGGGCAGGGCCGGGGGCGTACCGGATCAGGTCGCCCGCCGCCCGCAGCGCCAGACCGTCCCGGTTCCAGCCCGAGGCGAAGTAGCGGAAGATGTTCTGCCGGTTTTTGTCCGCAAAGCCTTTCAGCACCCGCAGCACCGTGTAGCCCCGCAGGCTGCTGAAGGCGCTCACCCGCACCGGAATGCCGCAGTTGGCCAGACTTTCGGCCAGAATGGCACCCTGCGCCGCGATCACCTCCTGACAGTGCAGGCGGGATGCGGAGGCATCCAGCAGCAGATCCACTGTAAAGGCGGGACAGTTCTCCTCCTCCGGGCACAAAAACACCCGGTCATCGTTCAGGTAAGGGGCACGCCACACCCGCCCGGCGCACAGATCACCGCTGCGCGCTATCCGCTGGTCGGGCTGCTGATGCACCAGAATGCAGTTGCGGATCTGCTCGGTAAGGCGTAGCACCACGCTGCGGTGCAGCTCCTGATTTTTGGCATAGTAGGCGCGGTTGCGTTCGGCCTGCAATTCGGCCTGCTGTGCCAGCTGCCGCGCCTCCGGGGTGGGTGCCTGCGCCGGGCTGGGTACACCGGCGCTGAACCACAGATGACAGCCCAGATGCACCCCGGTGCACAACTCCTGCTCGGCCTTGCGCAGCTGCTCCGGCGGGTAGAAACAGCGCCCAAAGCAGCTTTCAATGTAGGCGCGATCCTGCGCGGCGCGCTGCCTCAGGGTAATGTTTGCCCGGCGCTTGTCCACCGCCAGCCCGCTGCCTGCGGCATCCACCGCACCGGAATGCTCCACCGTCACCCGGTCTGTCTTGATCATCTGGGTGGGCATGGTTTTGGTAGCCAGCTTTGCCCAAAAGCCCTGCAACCGCAGATGCAGCGCGGGCTTCTGATGTACCTCGCCGTCAAATAGGGCAAATTTTGCAAACAATGCCAGCAGGTCATTTTTGAGCTGTGCCGGTTCTGGTACGTTTTCCGGCTCCAGCGCGGCGGCAAGGCTGCTCTCGTAAGGAGTCATGACCGGGGCGATGCGTCCCAGCACCTTGCGCCAGCGCGCGGCCTGCATGGTGTACACCAGTTGGTTCTTCGCCATCCACTCCTGCCGCGAAAGCTTGTACTGGATGGCAAAAAAGTAGTCCGCGTGGGTAAACCGCAGCGCTTCCAGCACCGGGCGGCGGGGCAGCTCCAGCCGGTAGGCGGCGTTTTCTAAGTACAGCCACGCCATATCGTCTAGCATGGGCTGGCGCGTGTCGCCCTCCCATGCGGAAAAAATGTCCCGGATCAGCGCGTCACCGTAGTATTTGTGCACCAGTCCCACGATGCAGTTCATGTAAAAATCAATGGTGCCGTCCGTGTTGCGGGCCAGAAACAGCGGCTCAAAGCCGTAGGCTCCGGCAGCGGCCCAGACCTGATTGGCCGCGCGCCGCTCCTGCGCGGTGTAGCTTTGGGCGTCCATCAGGCAAACAGCTTTCCGGAATCCAGTTTGGCCGGGATGCGCGCGGCGATCACGTCCCGGATCAGCCCTTGCTCGTAGGAGTCAAAGGCCTTGTTGGTGATGCCCATATCCAGCGCCGCCCCGGCGGGGATGCCCCTGCGGATCAGCCGCAGCGCGTCCAGCATACCGCGCAGATCCAGCGCCTTGGTGGAGATCTCGGCACTGTCGCACTTTTTCTGCAGGTCCAGAAACAGCAGTGCGAACTGGTGCACATACTTTGCGGCAAGATCCGGGAACTGCGCCCGCAGCAGCTTTTCCAGATTATCCTGCGTGATGGTGGGCATCTGCACCACCGCAAAGCGGGAGGTGAGCGCTTCGTTTAGCTCCCGGGTGCCCGCGTAGCCGTAGTTCATGGTGGCGATAAAGCGGGTCTCCTCGGCCAGCGGGATGCGGTCGTACCCGGGCACGTCGATGGCGCGGCGGAAATCCAGTACCGCGTGCAGCACCGCCAGCGCCTCGTTTTTGGCCATGTTGATCTCGTCCAGCACGCCGAAGCCGCCGCACTGTGCGCAGCGGTACACCGGCCCGGGACGGAACACCACCTGCCCGCCCGCAAAGGTATCCATGCCGATGAGGGAGGCGGCGTCCATGTTTACATGAAAGGAGATGTCCCACGCGGGGCGGCCAAAGGCGGCGGCAAGATTTTCTGCCAGCACGTTTTTGCCGGTGGCCTTTCCGCCGGCCAGCAGCAGGTTTTCGCCGCAGAGGATAGCCGCCAGCGCCTGCTCCCACACCTCTTTGCCGTAGTAGATAAAGGCAGGGGCGGGGATACGCGGGCGCAGCGTCTCGCTGAGCGGATGGGCGGCGCGGTATTCCTGCACCGCCGTAAGCAGGGCGGGGTCCACCCCTTCCTGCCGTAAGGTATCCAGAATATCCGACATTTGTACAAACACCTCGATCTTGTGACCGGGCGGGAATGAACTGCCCGGTTTCACGCTTATCATAGCACAATCGCGGGCATTTGTGTAGGGGGCGTGCAGGGCAAAAAACGCAAAGAGGGGCAGCCCCAAATGGGACCGCCCCTCTTCACATGAAAAAGAAGAAAAGAAGAAACGCTTAGAGGATGCAGGAAAAACGCGCTTTATCAGGCGTTTTCCAGACCGGCCATCTGCTTAACGGCCTTCATGGCGAAGGTCAGGGTGCGGCCCATAGCCACACCGGCCATCAGGCAGGGGTAGTTGTTGGCAAAGAAGCTGCCGGACATATCGCCGGTGATGTACAGACCCTCCATGGGCTGGTTGTTGGTGTCCAGAGCCTGACCCTTTTCGTTGATGGCAATACCCTGCTCGGTGGTCAGCAGAGAGGCACCCAGCCAGCAGCCGTAGAAGGGAGCGGTGCGGATGGCGCTCAGACGGTAAGCGGGCTTGCCGAAGTCCTCATCGTTCTGCTTATCGTACAACTCGTTGTAGCGCTCCACGGTGGCAAGGAAGGTGTCCTTGGCAGCACCGGTAAAGCCCATCTTGTCGGCAAGCTCCTCGAGGGTATCGGCCTTGAAGAAGCAGCCCTCCTTCTCGCCGTTCTCGACCTGCTGGGCAAAGTAATCCTCACCGCCGTTGCGGGTCTGGGCAGAGCAGCCGATGGTGTGGAAACGCTTGGCATCCTCAATGAAGTTTGCATCGCTGATCTGTGCGTAAACGCGGCCCGGCTGGTGGGCAGCGGCGTAGACGATATCGTTGTAGGGGCAGCTCTCGTTGGCAAAGCGCTCGCCGTTGCGGTTCACCTTCAGGAAGGGCTGGGTGCCGGGATTATACTGGCGGATCTTACCGGGGAAAGCCTTGCCGCCAAAGGCGGAGTCGCTGTCCACATAACCGGCATCCACACCGGGAGCAACAATGCCGCGGTCAAACAGCATGGGAGCGGCTTCCTTGTCCAGATTAGCGCCTGCCCACACTGCGGCGCGGATACCGTAGCCCTTGTCGGCGGGGGAGTAGGAGCAGGCAGTGGTCACGCTGGTGCCCAGCGGGTCCAGCTGCTCCATCATGTAGGGGTTGCCGGGGAAGCCGCCGCAGGCCAGCAGCACGCCCTGATTGGCGTTGTAACGGATGAAGTGGTCATCCTCGGTGCTCTGGGCGATGACGCCGGTAATGCGGCCATCGCTGTTCTTTTCCAGCTTGGCAAGGCTGGTCTTGAAGTCTACATCGTAGCCCAGCTCCTGAATGTACTGCAGCAGCAGCTCATTGCGAGCCAGACCAGACTCGCGCTCGCTGGCCATGTAGTTGTGCTCCTGCACAGGGTAGAGGTAGTCGGTGTTGTGCTCGGCATTCTCTGCGGGCCATGCAGCCTCGCTGCCGGAGGTGAAATCGCACACCCAGCCGTACTTATCCTCCAGAATGCTGCGCATAAAGTCGTGCATGGCAGCAGATTCGTTGATCCAGGTTTTGACAACGCGCTGGTCGCACTTGCCGGAGGCATAGCGGGAGATCTCGCTCAGCAACTTTGCCTTATCGGTGGCGGGTTCGCCAGCCTCCTTAGCGGCAGCAGAATCAACAGCGCCGTACCAGTGACGGGTGTCCTGCACGTTGGCGTTCTGCTCGATAACACGGAAGTTCAGGCCGTTGGCAGCAGCATAGGCGGCAGCGAACATACCGCCGTTGCCAGCGCCCACGATCAGGATGTCGGTGTCCACGGTCTCGGTGATGGCAGTCTCGTCGATGTCGGGCTCTTTGCCCAGCCAGTCGTTTGCATCGCCGGTGGGCAGCTGCACGCTGGAGACCACGGTCTCGCCCTTGGCCTGTGCGTAGCAGCTCTTGGCGGCCTTCATCACGGCATCGGAGGTGATGGTGGAGCCGGAAACGCCGTCGATCTCGGCAGAACCGGCAGCCATCAGCTGCTCGCGCAGCTCATCGGCAGCGGCAGCGCCGAAGGAAGCGGTCTCGCCGGAGGTGTCCACCACCACATCGGTCACAGCGCTGTCGGAGAAGGTCATGGTGACCTTGACGGTGGAGGAGATACCCTCGGCAGTGCCTTCGTAGGTGCCGGGAATGTACTGACCGGCAGCACCGGAGGTGGAAGCGGAAGCAGAACCGGAGGCGGCATTGCAGGCAGCCAGAGCACCGGCGGTCACACCGCTCATGGCGGCAGCAGCGGCAATCTTGATAAAGCCCTTACGGGAGATCTTATTCATAGGTACGCTCTCTTTCTTTTTTGTTCTTCTTTGTGTTCCTTCTTATCGTGCAGCAAAGCAAAAGGCACTTTGCCGAATCCTTAACAATTGTAGCGTAGAAGGGTGCTGTTTACAATTCATATTTTTTATATTATAATTTAGGCTAACCTAATGTATTGCAGGAGGGAAAAAGCATGAACGAGAGCGCACTGGAAGGCTTTGTAAAGATCGTGGAACTGAACAGCTTTTCTGCGGCGGCAGAGGCACTGTATCTTTCCCAGTCGGCACTTTCGCAGCAGATCCGCACGCTGGAAGGGCAATTGCAGTTCAAGCTGTTCCAGCATGTGCCGCGCCGGGTGGTGCTGACCCCGTCGGGGCAGGATTTTTACCCCAAGGCAAAGCAGCTGATAGCCTTGTATCAGCAGGCAGTGTGCCATGCCCGTGCGGTGCAGCAGCAGGAAAAACCGCCGGAAAGACATCTGATCATCGCAGGGTGTCATGATGCAATGCGGATGTTTGTGTACGACCTGTTTTCCCTGACAAGTGACTTGTGCCTGCGGTATACCCCCATTCTGGGGTGGTGTGCCAACCGCAGCGAGGTCTGGCGCAGCCTGAAAAAAGGGGAGATGGATCTTTCCTTCCAGCTGGAAAGTGCAGAGTTCTACGCGCAGGGGCTTACCTTTGTGCCGCTGTTCTATATGCCAGAACTTTGCATCCCCATCCACCCGCCCGCCGATATGCCGGTGGGCAGACTGACCTTGGAACAGGCATTGCAATACCGCTGGCTGCCCATCAAGGAGATGTACCAGACTGTCTACGAAACAAGCCTGCTGCAGGAGGGAATGGACCGAGGGGTGGAGTTTACGCCGGTGGGCGGTATCCGCAGTGCAGCCTACGGCGACCCGGCACTCAAGATGGTCCCGGCGGTCTATTACCGCAGACCCGACCTCAGCTTTGTACGGGTACTGGACTGGGGCAGGGGACACCGGTTTGGCATCGTGCTGGGGCAAAAGCGCGAGGACCCGGTGGTAATGGCTTATGTCCGCGCGTTGCAGCAACAGCTGCCGTCCCTCTCGGAAAAGCTGTTCGGCCTGAAACTGGAACCGGTGGAGGAATAAAAAACTCCCTCAGTCGCCTGCGGCGACAGCCCCCTCGGAGATGGGGCCTTTGGCATAACGGTGCAGTTTTCGGTAAAACATAAAAGTGTTCCTTCTCGCCAGAGGCTCCCTCTTTGAGGGAGCTGGCAAAGCCGGTAGGCTTTGACTGAGGGAGTTTATACAAAAGAGCACCTATTGCCCTAAAAAGGCAACAGGTGCTCTTTTTGCAGTTATATTGCGATAACAGGTGCTTTAATCCACCACGTCCTCGAACTGGCTGTTGTACAGATCGGCGTAGAAGCCGCCGGCTTCAATCAGCTGGTCGTGGGTGCCCTGCTCCACAATGTCGCCGTCCCGCATCACAAGAATGAGGTCGGCGTCCCGGATGGTGGAAAGACGGTGGGCAATAACAAAGCTGGTGCGGCCCTCCATCAGACGATCCATAGCGGTCTGGATACGCTGTTCGGTGCGGGTATCCACGCTGCTGGTAGCCTCATCCAAAATCAGGATGCGGTTATCTGCCAGAATGGTGCGGGCGATGGTAAGCAGCTGTTTCTGTCCCTGACTGACGTTGGAGGCGTCCTCGTTCAGTTCCATCTGGTAGCCGCCGGGCAGGGTGCGGATAAAGTGGTCGGCGTTGGCAGCCTTTGCGGCGGCGATCACCTCTTCATCGGTGGCGTCCAGCCGACCGTAACGGATGTTCTCCATGATGGTGCCCTTGAACAGCCATGTGTCCTGCAGCACCATGCCAAAGCCCTCGCGCAGGGCGCTGCGGTCAAAGTCCCGCACATTGTGGTCGTTCAGGGTGATGGAACCGGAATCCACATCGTAGAAGCGCATCAGCAGCTTGACCATGGTGGTCTTGCCCGCGCCGGTGGGGCCTACGATGGCTACCTTCTGGCCGGGCTGCACCGTGCAGCTGAAGTCGTGGATAACAGTCTTGTCCGGGGTGTAGCCGAAACGCACATGGTCAAAGGTGACCTGTCCGTCAATGACGGCGGGGTCGGCGCGGCGGGCAGGGTCGGCCAGCTGATCTTCTTCCGGCTCGTTCAGGAATTCGAACACCCGCTCGGCGGCAGCGGCCATGCTTTGCAGCATATTGGACACCTGCGAAAGCTGCTGGATGGGCTGGGTGAAGTTTTTGACGTACTGGATAAAGGCCTGAATATCACCAATGGTGATAACGCCGTTTGCGGCAAAAATGCTGCCCACGATAGCCACCGCCACATAGCCCAGGTTGCCCACAAAGTTCATGATGGGCATCATCAGGCCGGAGAGGAACTGGCTCTTCCATGCGGATTCGTACAGCTTATCGTTGGCGGCGTTGAAGTCTGCCAGCACCACGGCTTCGCGGTTGAAGGCCTTGACCACGTTGTGGCCGGCGTAGACCTCCTCTACCTGACCGTTGACCACGCCCAGCGTGGCCTGCTGCGCTTTGAAGTACTTCTGGCTGAACTTGACAACCACCAGCACCAGCGCCAGCGACACCGGCAGGATCAGCAGGGCGATCAGGGTCATGCGGGGGCTGATGGACAGCATCATCACCAGCACACCGATCATGGTAGTCACGCTGGTGATCAGCTGGGTGATGCTCTGGTTCAGGCTCTGTCCCAGCGTGTCCACATCGTTGGTGATGCGGGAGAGCACCTCGCCCACGGTGCGCTTTTCAAAGTACGCCAGCGGCAGGCGGTTGATCTTTTCGCTGATCTGGCGGCGGAAGTCGTAGCAGACCTTCTGGGAAAGGCCGGTCATCAACCAGCCCTGAATAAAGCTGAAAGCGCTGCTCAGCAGGTACATCCCCAGCAAAAACAGCAGGATGCGGCCGATATACACAAAATCGATGCTGCCGGTGCCGCGCAGCCGGGCGATCCAGCCGGTGGCAAGGGCGGTGGTGGCCTTTGCCAGCACCTTGGGGCCTGCAATGTTGAAGATGGTTGACAGAACAGCAAACAGCATGGCTGCCGCAAGGGGCAGCTTGTAGTGGCTCATGGTGCGGATGAGCTGCCGCAGCGTGCCTTTAAAGTCCTTGGCGCGCTCGGTGGTGGGACGTCCGGGTCTGGGCATATCACTCACCCTCCTTTTCTGTATTCAGGGTATCCAGCGCCAGCTCTTTCTGGCTCAGCTGGCTGCGGGCGATCTCCTGATATTCCGGGCAGCTGACCATCAGCTGGGCGTGGGTGCCCTTGCCCACCAGCCTGCCTTCGTCCAGTACAAGGATCTGGTTTGCGTGCAGCACGGTGGAAATGCGCTGTGCCACAATGATTACGGTGGCGTTGTCGGTCTGTGCCTTCAGGGCGCGGCGCAGGGTTACATCGGTCTTGTAGTCCAGTGCCGAGAAGCTGTCGTCAAACAGATAGACCTTGGGGTCCTTGGCAATTGCCCGGGCAATGGAAAGCCGCTGCTTCTGGCCGCCCGATACGTTGGAACCGCCCTGTGCGATGGGGCTTTGGTAGCCCTCCGGCTTTGCTTCAATAAAATCAGTGGCCTGCGCAATGGCAGCAGCTTTTTGTACCTGCGCATCGGTGATATCTTCGCCGCCGAATTTCAGGTTGCTGTCAATGGTGCCGCTGAACAGCACACCCTTCTGGGGCACATAGCCCAGCAGGTCGTGCAGCTGTGCCTGCGGCATCTTGCGCACGTCAATGCCGTCCACGGTCACCTTGCCGCCGGTCACATCGTAAAAGCGGGGGATCAGGTTGAGCAGGGTGGACTTGCCGCAGCCGGTGGAGCCGATGATGGCGGTAGTCTCGCCGGGCTTTGCGGTAAAACTGATGTGCTCCAGTGCATCGCTGTCTGCACCGGGGTAACGGAAGCTCACATCCTCGAACTGCACCACGCCCTGCCAGTCGGTGTGTGCCTGTGCGGCCTTTGCGGCGGCTTCATCCGGGTCGTGGATGGTGGCTTTGGTGCGGATGACCTCGTCGATACGATCCGCAGCCACACCGGCGCGGGGCAGCATGACGGCCACCATCGCCAGCATCAGGAAGGACATGACGATCTGCATGGTGTAGGTGATAAAGGCGATCATCTCGCCCACCTGCATGGTGCCGGCATCCATGGCTTTGCCGCCGAACCAGACGATGAGCAGGCTGGTACCGTTCATGATCAGGGTCATAAAGGGCATCATGGCCACCATGGCGCGGTTGGTGAACAGCTGGGTGCCCATCAGCTCCCGGTTGGCCTTGTCAAAGCGCTGCTCCTCAAACTTTTCGCGGCTGAAGGCGCGCACCGGCATGATGCCGGTCAAAATTTCGCGGCTGACCAGATTCAGCCGGTCCACCAGCTGCTGCATCACCTTGAATTTGGGCATGGCAACGCTCATCAGGAAAATGATGAGCAACAGCAGGATGGCCACGTCCAGCACCACGATCCACGAAAGGCCGGAGCTGCTGCCCACAACGTGCAGCACACCGCCAATGCCCAGAATGGGCGCATAGGCCACCATGCGCAGCAGCATGACGCAGA
>ERZ1035051.783-NODE-783-length-9735-cov-16.873140_pt1 | contig 9735 bp, 7 predicted proteins | sample MGYA00520586_ERZ1035051 | MGnify/ENA primary metagenome ERZ1035051 (study PRJEB33766, sample SAMN09781692) | gut metagenome | biome: gut microbiome | host: Homo sapiens | place: Madagascar | study: EMG produced TPA metagenomics assembly of the PRJNA485056 data set...
CTTAAACCAAGTTCAAAGGAGGCTTAAACCAAGTTCAAAGGAGGCTTAAACCAAGCTTAATAGATGCCTGATGCAAGTCATAATAGACGCCTGATGCAAGTCATAATAGATGCCTGGGACTGTTCTTAAAAGAAGCCCCAAAAGGTGAAGGGTGGGTGAAGGGTGGGTGAAGGGTTAGAGCAACCCTTCACCTCTCGCAACCCCAGTGTTTATCGGGGATTCAGGCGAAAAGGTGAAGGGTGAAGGGTAAAATTGAGAGTAGGGTTTATACAGGCAAAAATAACTCAGTCAGCAGCTAGAATGCTTCTGGCGATTCGCTTTGATAGACGTATTGAAATTTTTCTCCCGACGTAGTATTATTTATCTTTCGACGGCAAAAAGTTGCCCGCCTAGGGGCAATATTGTGCCCTAGTAAGACAATAAGAGAAACGTCCCCATTCGCATTTGAAATCTACAGGATGGCACATGAAACTTACAGACTTTCCATCCGTTCTTTAGTAAGAGAAATTATAATTATCGTTATTATCCAAGAAGGCTATAGCAACTTATCTGGCGAATCACCAAGTAAAAGGTATATTGGAAATAGCGCTCCTTTTCCCGCTTGTCATTTTTGCGTCTTGGGTTTCAGATAATTGGCTGCCACCATGGTTACGAAACCTGCTTTTACCTCGTCGTTTGGAAAATCCAAGAGATAGGAATCGGTATCCATATTCCAATCCTTAATGGTGAGATAACCACTCTGATAGATCATCGGTAGGGGAGCCTCGGTATCAGCCTTGTAATCTATAAAACTGCTGGTAGGATAGTATTTTCCTGTCAGTTCATTGAGATTTTCGTCGAAGTGAGCTAATAAGCGGACCAGATAAGTAGGCGAACCTGTACGGAACCAGAAATCACTCAGGATTTTCTTGCTCAGTGAGTTCAAGATGCTGAACGGGTTGTAGATGTCGAGCATGCTTGGGCTGAAATGATAACCGTCATACTTGCGCTTGAGTCGATGTTTCATCTCATCTTCAGATACTTTATATCTTACGGACATTGCCTTGATTTGTTCATCGAAGGTTGAGTATAATTCTTCCTCTGTGATTCCGCAAAGTGCCTCGTAGTGGTCGTCCATACTAATGTCGTTAGGCTGGTTGAAACCACTAAACACACTAACTTGAGAAAACTTGGTGACACCAGTCAATAGCACGAATTTCAAATCTCTGTCAGCAGCCTTGAAGACACTGTAGAAACCTTTCATGATTTCACGATGTCTGTCTTCCAGCAATCGCTCGTTGCCCTCAGAATCGAAAGTCTTTAGTCCAGTGTCCAAAACATCCAGTAAAGGTTTGTCATATTCGTCGATCAAGACAACGGCGCCTAGTCCTGTCTTTTCATGGGCAGTTCTCAATACAGCCATAAATCGGTCTCCCAAGGTGGTGGCTAATGGATCTCTTCCGTAAATCAACTCTTGGGTTTCAACAAAAGTCTGCAAGGTCTTTTCCAATTCGCCTGCCTGCGTGAAATCCTTGCCATTGAAGTCTATATGGAAAACAGGGTATTGCTTCCATTCTTTTTCTAACTGTTCGATGGCAAGTCCTTTAAACAGTTCTTTCTGTCCTTGGAAGTAGCATTCCAGGGTAGAAATCAACAATGACTTTCCGAATCGTCTTGGACGACTCAGAAAATATATATTCCCATTGTGTACTAAATCATAAATCAAGTCAGTCTTGTCAATATAGACATAACCGTCATCTCTGATTTTTCCAAAGTCTTGAATTCCTATAGGGTATTTCATATTGTTGCTTTTATTGAATTTTCGGCAAAGTTACGAAAAATATTGGTATATGCAAAAGAAAGCAGAATAAATTGTTTTCCTTTTCGGATAAAAACATTAACTTTGCAACTAAAAGAAATGAAAAGTATGGAAAAACTGAAGAATATCAAGGCGATAGCCTTCGATGCCGATGATACGCTCTGGGCATTACAAAACTATTTCGAGGACGTGGAGCATGAGTATTGCGAGCTGCTTGCGGAATATGGAAAGGAAAAGGATATTTCTGCTGCTCTCTTCGAGACGGAGAGTAAAAATATGGCTGATTTGGGTTATGGTTGCAAGGCTTTCACCATATCCCTGGTAGAGAATGCGGTGAAGGTGAGTCATGGTAAGGTGGAGGCGAATGTCATCGCCCAAATTGTGGACTTGGGTAAGAGTCTCCTGCATCTTGATGCCAAGCCTTTGGAAGGGGTAGAGAAAACCTTGGCTTGTTTCCGTGAGATGAAGAAATATAAACTGGCAGTCTTCACCAAGGGTGAGTTGATGGATCAGGAGAATAAGTTGTGGCGTTCGGGTCTGCAGCGGTATTTTGATGTGGTGACTATCGTGAGCGACAAGACGCCCAAGGCTTATCATCGTCTCTGCAGGGAACTGGATGTAACTCCCGACGAGCTGGTGATGGTGGGAAACAGTTTCAAGAGTGATATTGCTCCTGCATTAAAAATCGGAGCTTCGGCTGTCCATATTCCTTTTCATACCACATGGGCACATGAAAAAATAGAGGAATTTGAACATCCGAAGCTCCGACGTATCTCAAGATTCGAGGAACTCCTCGATATATTATAAAATAATCCGAGGATATATTTTAATCTTCTCCAGACTCATCATTCAATGATTCCAGCATTTCTGTGAAAGGACCGTGGAAGGTGCTGAAGAGATGGAGAATCTCCTTACGCTGTTCCTCTTCCTCTTCCCAAAGGCTGATTTCTCCCTTCTGATGAGCCTTGATGAGCTTGGCGCAACGCTTGATCTTGCGCTTGTTGTTGCGAGCCTGCAACTGGTCGCCCTGAATAGGCTTCTGGCTTACATACGAGAAAGCTACAAGCTGGTTCATGAACATATCGAACATCGGATCATCATGACTCCAGTCGCTGTCCTTCAGCCAGAACCACTGGAAGGCATACTTCTGCTCCATGGCAATGAGGCTCTGTCCCAAGGTATCGATGTCGATGCCCTTTGCCATCTGCTCCTTGATGAAGGCAACGAGACTTTCTGGGGTAATCTCCAGTTCCACCTCGTGGGTGATGCTGCTGCCGGCAATGTTGATGCGCCAACGGTAGTTCTTGTTCTTGATCAGGGCAGAATGGGCATTCATCATCAGCTCGCTCAATTTTCCCTCAGACGGAATCTGATCTACTACGGCAAGGCGCTGGCGCTGGTCGCGAACCACCAGCTGGGCATCCTCATGACGGAGCACGCAGATATAAACCAGTTTGTTGTCGTCCAACTGCAGGGTGAAGCGGTCGTTGTTGTCATCACCAACAAATTCGTAGCGATATTCATCTACCTTGTCGTGAGCCACCTCCAGTTCATTGTGTACCTTGTTGCCCTCACTGTCGTAGAGCGAGAAGCCGATGTATGGAATCTGAATATTGAGAGAGAACGGATTTCCCTCTTCCGGAATCAGGGTGAGGCGCAAGCCTTCGTCACCGAAGTCCTCCTTCTTGCAGATGAAGCCGTCGTCGGTCTTCTCTGCCTTTTCTACCTTCACGTCGCCATGGCGCCAGTAGATATCAAAAGTGATGGTGTTTTCGTCCTCGCTGGTCACCTGGATGAAATCGTCGATGTCCTGTCCCAGGTAGATAACCTTGGCAGGTTCATATACCTCGGTATCATCATCTTCCAGAGGTTTTACCCACATTTCTCCCGGCATTGGGTCATCTTCCCATTCGTCCTCTTCTGCGGCAGCAGTAGATTTGAAGACCAGGAAGATCATTCTCTGTTCCTCTCTGCTTCCGTCTTCCTTGCAAAGGAAAACCTTCGATTCCTTTGGGATGAAGAAAGGAGTAGATAGATACGGGTTCTTACATAATGCTGTGTATTCCACCTCTGTCCAGATAGGCAAGGTGTGCTTGTTCGTATTATTTGTCATATCTGTTTTTTTGTATTATCCTATTGATTGAACTAAATTTCAAAAACGGATGCAAAGATACTGAGAAAAGCAGACAATACAAAATTTTACGGCCATTTTTTGTTGTTTTCGCTTATATTTTTTAGGAACGGATTACACGGATTACACAGATTTTCTATGAATTTATCAATACGCTTTATGTATATGAGTACCATGATTCCGTGTAATCCGTGTAATCCGTGCCTTATATAGTTCAGTTAATAATTAATAATTTCAGTGCCGAAACCATAATAAATTGTGGGAAATGACTGATTTCTCGAATTTTTTGTCTAATTTTGCACCTTGGTATAGAATGCCTTGGCTTGTAATGAGGCTCGGGGCAGGAGATACACATTATTTTATATATAAATTTAGGAAACAAGAAATTTAATAATAAGAATGAAGAAGAAAATTCAGTTCAGTCTCGTTTACCGAGACATGTGGCAGAGTTCTGGTAAGTTCCAGCCACGTAAGGATCAGTTGGCTAAGATTGCCCCAGTTATCATTGAAATGGGTTGCTTTAGCCGTGTAGAGACCAATGGTGGTGCTTTCGAGCAGGTTAACCTCCTCGCTGGCGAGAATCCTAATGATGCAGTTCGTGCATTCTGTAAGCCATTCAACGAGGTGGGCATCAAGACTCACATGCTCGACCGTGGATTGAACGCTCTTCGCATGTATCCTGTGCCAGACGATGTACGTGCCTTGATGTACAAGGTAAAGGCTAAGCAGGGTACCAACATCACCCGTATCTTTGATGGTTTGAACGATGTTCGTAACATCATTCCTTCTATCAAGTGGGCTAAGGAGGGTGGTATGACTCCACAGTGTGCACTCTGTATCACCAATTCTCCTGTTCATACTCTCGAATATTATATGAACATCGCCGACCAGCTCATCGCTGCCGGTGCTGAGGAAATCTGCTTGAAGGATATGGCTGGTATCGGTCAGCCTGCATTCCTCGGTAAGTTGACCAAGATGATCAAGGACAAGTATCCTGAGATTATCATCCAGTACCACGGCCACTCTGGTCCTGGTCTCTCTATGGCTTCTATCCTCGAGGTCTGCAACAATGGTGCCGACATCATCGATACAGCCATCGAGCCATTGTCATGGGGTAAGGTTCATCCAGACGTTATCTCTGTTATCAGCATGCTGAAGAACGAGGGCTTTGAGGTGCCTGAGATCAATATGAGCGCTTATATGAAGGCTCGTGCCATGACTCAGGAGTTCATCGACGAGTGGCTCGGATACTTCATCAACCCAGGTAACAAGATCATGTCTTCATTGTTGCTCGGTTGCGGTCTCCCTGGCGGTATGATGGGTTCTATGATGGCAGACCTCGGCGGTATGCGTCAGACCATCAACAACATCCGCAAGAAGAAGGGTGAGGAAGAGTTGTCTATGGACGACCTGCTCATCAAGCTCTTCGACGAGGTTGAGTATGTATGGCCACGCGTAGGTTATCCTCCATTGGTAACCCCATTCAGCCAGTATGTAAAGAACATCTCACTGATGAACCTCCTCACCATGGAGCAGGGCAAGGGCCGCTTCGTAATGATGGACGACTCAATGTGGGGTATGATTCTCGGTAAGAGTGGTAAGATTCCTGGAACTATCGACCCAGAACTCGTAGAGCTTGCCAAGAAGCAGGGTCGTGAGTTTACAGATGTTGATGCTCATACATTGCTTACTAATGCACTCGACGACTTCAAGAAGGAGATGGATGAGAACGGTTGGGAGTATGGTCAGGACGATGAGGAGCTCTTCGAGCTCGCTATGCACCCAGAGCAGTATCGCAACTTCAAGAGCGGTCAGGCTAAGAAGAACTTCCTGGCTGACCTCCAGAAGGCAAAGGATGCCAAGCTCGGCAGCACCTTGACTCCAGCTCAGCTCGCAGAGTTCAAGCACGCCAAGGCAGATGCCATCGTGGCACCAGTAGCCGGTCAGCTCTTCTGGGAATTCCAGGGCGAGGGCGAGTGCCAGCCAGCTGTAGAACCATACATCGGCAAGGAATATAAGGAAGGTGATGCCTTCTGCTATATCCAGGCTCCTTGGGGCGAGTTTGAAACCATCCCAGCTGCATTGGGCGGCAAGCTCGTAGAAATCAATGCCAAGCAGGGCAGCAAGGTGCGCAAGGGCGATGTTATCGCTTACATCGAGCGCGAGAATAATTAAGAATTGATAATTAAGAATTAACAATTAGGCTGCGCCGTTGTGGACGGCTACGAATAATTATTAATTATGAATTATAAATTATTAATTGATAAGTATTATCCTGAGGATAATGAGCTTCGTCATATCCTCATTACACATAGTCAATCTGTAGCGCAAAAAGCGCTACAGATTGTTTCGTCTCATCCTGAATTGCATTTGGATGCCCAGTTTATCGAGGAAGCAGCGATGCTTCACGATATAGGAATCTTCATGACTGATGCTCCCGGCATCATGTGTTTCGGCTCGCAGCCATATATCTGTCATGGTAGATTGGGTGCCGAACTGTTGCGCAAGGAAGGCTATGAGCGCCATGCTCGGGTATGCGAGCGCCATACGGGTGCCGGCATCACAAAAGAGCAAATCGAGAAGCAGCAACTGCCTCTGCCTCATCAGGATTTTCTGCCAGAAACCATGGAGGAGAAGGTAATCTGCTATGCTGACAAATTCTTCAGCAAGACTCATCTCGACAAAGAAAAGAGTATCGGAAAGGCAGAGAAAAGTCTCGCTAAGTTTGGCGAGGAAGGAGTAAAGCGCTTCCAGGAATGGGAGCGGATGTTTGAAATAGGATAGAAGTTCAGTTGGGTAACTTCTTAACAATAATTTCTGAATGAGAAAACAATCAACTATAGCTGTTCTGATGTTTGCGTCCATCGCTGCCATGATGGTTGCAAACCCGGGTATGCCTGCAGGAAAACACAAGAAGAAGCAGGTGGATTCTACTGCCGTGGCTGTGGGCGACTCCGTCTTTGTCGATTCGCTCGGCAATGAGATCATCAGTACGGAGACCGATACCACCCAGATGGACTCGCTGCAGAAGGCTATATGGAAACATAATAAGGTGGTGGATGACAGTATCCGTCTGGACAGTATCAACCGTAAGAAATCGGGTGGTATTGACGCTCCTGTCAGTTATCAGGCAGACGATTCGCTGGTCTATGATGCTCATAATAAGGTGGCGCATCTCTTTGGTAATTCGAATGTGAAGTATCAGAACATGGACCTTTCTTCAGATCGTATCTCCATGGATCTCGACAAGAGTAATGTGAAGGCAATGGGTACTCCCGATTCTTCTGCTGATGAAGGCGTCAAGGGAAAGCCAGTCTTCAAGATGGGAAGCGATACCTACGATACTGATACCATCAAGTTTAACTTCAAGAGTAAGAAGGCTCTTATTAATAATGTATATACAGAGCAGGAAGATGGTTTCTTGAGAGGTATGAAATCGAAGCGAGATTCTACGGGTACGGTTTATCTGAAACATGCCACTTATACCACCTGTGATGATCCGCATCCGGATTTCTATATCTCACTCTCACGTGCCAAGATGCGACCGGGTAAGGATGTGGTTTTCGGACCTGCTCATCTCGTGGTGTGCGATGTGCCGTTGCCTATTGCCATACCATACGGTTTCTTCCCATTCTCCAAGAGTTATAGCAGCGGTTTCATCATGCCGACTTACGGTGATGAGAGTGCGCGCGGATTCTATCTCAGGGATGGTGGTTATTACTTCGCCATGAGTGACAAGTGGGATCTGAAGCTCCTCGGAGAAATCTATACCAAGGGATCATGGGGACTTTCGGCGGCAAGCAACTATCGCAAGCGATATAAGTATTCCGGTTCGTTCTTCTTCAGTTACCAGGATACGAAGAATGGAGACAAGGGAATGCCTGACTTCACTGAGCAGGAGAGTTTCAAGCTGCAATGGAGCCATAGGCAAGATTCAAAGGCTAATCCGTTCAGTTCGTTGTCGGCAAGTGTCAACTTTGCCACATCCAGCTATGAGCGAAACAATCTGAGTTCACTCTACAATCCGCAGACGATGACGCAGAGTACGCGAACCTCTTCAGTCAACTGGAGTACTACATTCTCCAGCATCGGTATGTCGCTCAGTTCTACTGCCAATCTCTCGCAGAACATGCGTGACTCTTCGATAGCGATGACCTTGCCAGACCTCAATATCTCTATCTCCCGATTCTATCCGTTCAGAAGAAAGAAGATGGTGGGTGATGAAAGGTGGTATGAGAAAATCTCCATGAGCTATACTGGTCATATCTCCAACAGTATCAATACCAAGGAGGATAAGCTGATGCACAGTTCGCTTATCAAGGATTGGCGCAACGGATGGCAGCATCAGATACCGGTGAGTGCTTCGTTCACTCTCTTCAAATATCTCAATGTGAGTCCATCGTTCAACTTCACCGACCGTATGTATACCAATAAGGTGGAGAAATCATGGGATAGCGAGAAGCAGGTTGAGAAGAGTGATACCATCTATGGCTTCAACAATGTTTATAACTGGAACATGAGTGTAGGTCTCTCTACCAAGCTGTATGGATTCTGGATTCCTAACCGTAAGCTCTTCGGTAACAGAATAGACAGGATTCGCCACGTGCTCACTCCGACAGTCAATTTCAGCTATGCACCAGACTTCGGTGCTAGCCGGTATGGATTCTGGGATACTTATCAGAAGACCGATGCTGATGGCAACGTATCGCTCGTAAGTTATTCACCATATCAGAATGCACTTTACGGTGTTCCGGGTAAGGGCAAGAGTGGTAACATTTCATTCACTCTGGGTAATAACCTGGAAATGAAATGGAGAGATAAGAACGACAGTCTCAAGAAGGTGAGTCTCATTGACGCGTTCGATATCAATATGAGTTACAACACTGCAGCTAAGGTTCGCCCTTGGAGCGATATGAACATCAACCTGCGTCTCAAGTGGTGGAAGAACTATACATTCAACATGAATGCCGTCTTTGCTACATACGCATACGAACTGGATGATCAGGGCAATGTATATGTAGGCAACCACACAGAGTGGGGCAAGGGGCGTTTTGGCCGTTTCCAGGGAATGTCACAGAACTTCTCATTCACGCTGAATCCGGAAAAGTTGAAGAAACTCTTCGGTGGTGGCGATGATGATGACGATAAGGACAAGAACAGAAAGAGTGATGATGACGATGAAGGAATGGATACCGACATCGAGAGTAACGTGGATGATAATATCGAGAAAGGTAAGACGGCTGCCAAGAAGAGTGGCGGCGGTAAAGCAAAGACCGACAGTGACGGTTATATGGCATTCAAGATGCCTTGGTCTTTGACCTTCGGATATGGTGTTACCATGCGTGAGGATACTCGACGAGAGAAATTCAACGAGAAGACCATGCGCTATCCTTACAAGTTTACACAGACTCTTAACATGAGTGGTAATATTCGCTTGAGCGATGGATGGAACATCAGTTTCTCTTCTGGTTACGACTTCGAGAATTCCAAGATTAGTATGACTACTGCCAGTCTGGCTCGAGATCTCCACTGTTTCAACATGAGTTGTTCAGTAGTGCTTGCGCCATATACCAGTTATAACTTCACCTTCCGATGCAATGCAGCTACATTGACGGATGCGCTGAAGTATGATAAGCGTAGTGGCTATTCTAATGCAGTAAAATGGTATTAATCTGAAAATAGAAATCAAATAAAAATCAAACGAGGATAACAGGTATTTGAAAAAAATGCCGGTTATTCTCGTTTTTTTATGATATATCTTTGTTATTTCAGATATTAATCGTAAATTTGTACCGGATATGGAAAA
>ERZ1035051.795-NODE-795-length-9589-cov-8.995909_pt1 | contig 9589 bp, 4 predicted proteins | sample MGYA00520586_ERZ1035051 | MGnify/ENA primary metagenome ERZ1035051 (study PRJEB33766, sample SAMN09781692) | gut metagenome | biome: gut microbiome | host: Homo sapiens | place: Madagascar | study: EMG produced TPA metagenomics assembly of the PRJNA485056 data set...
CATTTGGGCGGCCGCTCTTCTTGCCTTCAGGGAACAAAGGCTTGAATATCTCCTCGTCAATCTTGGTTGTCACGAGGCTATAGAACTGGTTATGCCATGCGTTGGGGTCAGAATACTTCTTTGAAGCACGACTTCCTAACTGCATTGAGGGAGCCGTGAATATATCTAACTGAGGATTCGGATCTGTCTTTTTAAACATAGTCATTCTTTTAATTGATGGTGTAAAGATACGAAAAATATTCCAGATAACAGCATAAAGCAGAGATTATTTTCGTGAAATATAAACATTTTAAACAGGCCTTACTTTTTAAAGTGGGCTCAGTTATTAAATTATGAACATGGTTAGGAAAAGTAATTTGTTGGTATTTCTTTTAATAGTACTGAATCAGTTGCCATCTTTTGGGCAGAATTATCGTAAAACGCTTGCGGGCATAGAAATCAATTTGCCTGCAGTAGATATAATTTTGGATTTTTATAATCAATCGACCGTTCGGGTACAGAAATCATTGCCCGGATGGAAATATACTAAGAATAGCTTGGTGGTAACTGCAAAACCTCAAAAAGGAATCTATTCTTTGAAAGAAATCGGCAATATCCTGCAATTGTCAACCACGTCTATTGTTGTAGCCATCAATAAAACAAGTGGAGAAATTTCATATTCTACAAAAAATGGAGAATCATTGCTTCGTGAAAACGGCTTTGGAAAATTTACGCCAAGAAAAGATGCCAATGTTGGCGCTTTTGACATAAGCCAGTCATTTTATATAGACCCTGATGAGGCTATTTATGGCTTGGGCATTATGCAGGATGGTAAAATGAATAAGCGTGGATGTAATTTACGACTTACGCAGAGAAATACAGAGGATTCATCTCCGGTAGTGCACTCGATTAAGGGGTATGCTGTTTTTTGGGATAACTATTCTACAACGAAATTCAAGGAAAATAAAGGCTTGATGACATTCTCGTCCGAGGTAGCCCAATGCATTGACTATTATTTTACTTATGGTGGAGATGCTGACAGTGTGGTTGCGCAAATCCGTTCACTTTCCGGCGAGGTACCTATGGTTCCATTATGGACTTATGGATTTTGGCAGAGCAAACAAAGATACAAGACGCAACAAGAAATTTTGGATGTAGTTCATAAATACCGCGCACTTGGCATTCCTCTTGATGGTATTATTCAGGATTGGCAATATTGGGGCGACAACTATCATTGGAACTCAATGGAATTTAATCCAACGACTTTCCCCAACCCTCAGGCGATGGTTGACGATATTCATAAAAATAATGCCCATGTAATTATTTCTATATGGTCTTCTTTTGGCCCCAAAACCAAGCCTTTTGATGAAATGAAATCTAAAGGTCATCAATTGGATTTCTGGACCTGGCCAACTACAGGTGTAGAGGGTAAGAAGAGTAGTGAGTGTCCTTCGGGCGTACGTCCTTATGATGCATTCAGCAAAGAAGCGCGTGACATATATTGGAAATATCTTACCAATCTGTATAGATATGATATGGATGGATGGTGGATGGATTCCACTGAACCTGATCACATGTATGGTAAGGACAGCGATATGGACCTTCAAACCGCTATGGGATCATATAGAAGCGTTCGAAATGCTTTTCCTTTAATGGCAGTGGGTGGTGTTTATGATCATCAACGTAAATTGCTTAAGTTAACAGATAAGCGGATTTTTATACTTACCCGTTCATGCTTTACTGGTCAGCAACGCACAAGCGCTAATGTTTGGTCCGGTGACTTGAAATCTACTTGGCAATCCTTGCGTAAGCAAGTTCCTGCAGGACTAAATTTTGCACTCACAGGCAATCCTAATTTTAACAGTGACATAGGAGGTTTTTTCTGTGGCGAGTATAACACTAAATATAACGATGGTGTGGCTTGTATTAATCCCGCTTACCATGAACTCTATGTGCGTTGGTTGCAGTTTGGTGCTTTTACACCTATGATGCGCTCGCACGGAACCAATGCTCCCCGAGAAATCTATCAGTTTGGCAAGAAGGGTGAGCCGACATACGATGCTATTGAAAAGATGATTCGTTTGCGCTATACACTCGTTCCTTATATTTATAGTACAGCTTGGCAGGTTTGCAACTATCAAAGCAGTTTTATGCGTCCACTTATGATGGACTTTGCACACGACAAGCGTACATGGGATATAAATGATGAATATATGTTTGGGCATTCACTACTTGTAGCTCCTGTGCTCCACGCACAGTATACGCCTGAAAGCATCACAAAGATTGCGGATTTGCAAAAATGGGAGGAAACGAACGGCAAAGTGGACTTTACAAAAGAACATGATATGCAGGTTTATTTGCCTGCCGGTGCTCAATGGTATGACTGGTGGACAGGTAGGAAATATCAAGGTGGCCGTGAAGTGAAGATTGATACCCACTATGACGAGATTCCTTTCTTTGTTAAAGCAGGAAGTATTCTTCCTTTGGGGCCTGATGTGCAGTATGTTACGGAGAAGAAATGGGATAATCTTACAGTTAATATTTATCCCGGTTCGGATGGTAAGTTTGTTTTTTATGAGGATGAATTTGACAACTACAACTATACAAAGGGTGCTTATACTGAAATAGAGTTTGTATGGGATGACACTCGTCGCATACTCACTATCGGTGAGCGTAAAGGTACCTATAAGGGAATGTTGAAACAACGTACTTTCTGTCTGAAAATGATTAACGGACCTACACGCACTGTTAGATATGATGGTTCGCAATTGAAAGTTAATTTTTAGAAATCGAAAAAAATGATTTAAATTATGAAAAAGATATTTTTATTTGTTATTCTGTTTTTCTGTGTATTTGTTGGACACGCAACAGATTATAAGATAACATCACCTGATGGTCGACTTGTGGTTACTGTAAGCGACGAAGATAGGAAAGCTTATTACACTGTTGATTATGATGGGAATCCCATGCTCACGCGCTCCTCCCTTGGACTCAAGGCAAATCATGCAGATTTTACCAAAAACATTGCGCTTAAGAAAGTCAAAACACAAAATAATGTGGTAAAAGATTATTCTATGACTCGTGTTAAGGCTGCATATATGCATTATGTATCTAATAAGATGGATTTAGAACTCCGTAGTGAAAATGGTCATAAATTGACCATCGAGTTTAGTGTGGCTGATAACAGTGTAGCATTTAGATATTTTTTTTCATAAGCCGGATGATTCGATTAAGCCACTTCGGCTTTCAGCTGTAGTAAATCATGAATCTACTTCTTTTAATTTCCCTTATTATACGACCTCTTTTCTTAGTCAACAAAGCAAAACAATGACTGGCTTTTGTCGTACAAAACCTTCTTATGAAGAGATTCATGTAGCAGACGCTCCACTGACGCGTAAGTCGAATAGTGGAAATGGATTCACTTTCCCTTGTTTGTTTCGCATAGGTGAGGATGGTTGGGTTTTGGTGAGTGAGACCGGTTCGACCAGCGAATATTGTGGTAGTCGTTTGAGTGAGTATAATCCTGAAAGTGGTTTTACGGTATCTTTCCCTTTGGAGAGTGAAAACAATGGTATAGGTAGCTCTACGCCTGCGGTTATGCTTCCATCCTATACTCCGTGGCGTACTATTACAGTGGGTAAAACTTTGAAGCCAATTGTAGAGACTACGATACAATATGATGTGGTTGATCCACTCTATGAATCGAAGTACGACTATCGCCCAGGACGCTATACATGGAGTTGGGTTATATGGGGGGAAGCTTCTATGAATTATAAAGACCAAATGGATTTTGTAGACCTCGCCTCTACCATGGGTTATGAATATGTCTTGGTTGATGCCCGATGGAATGAACGTCTGGGATACGAGCGAATCGCAGAAATTTCGAGATACGCACAAAATAAGGGGGTACATCTTTTCTTGTGGTATAACAGCAATGGAGCTGCGAATGATGCCCCGCAAGGTCCACGCGGTGTGATGAACAATGCCATTAGACGAAAGAAAGATATGGCTTGGATGCAAAAAATAGGTGTGAAAGGTATTAAAGTTGATTTTTTCGGAGGTGATAAACAACAGACCATGCAGCTCTATGAAGATATTCTTAGCGATGCCAACGACTATGGTTTGCAGGTTATTTTTCATGGATGTACTTTGCCGCGCGGGTGGGAACGCCTTTATCCAAACTTTGTAGCTAGTGAAGCGGCACTTGCTTCGGAAAACGTGAAGTTTAGCGAACATCATGCCAAGAGTGAAGGCTTTGAGATGACAATGCATCCGTTTAGCCGTAATGCAGTGGCTGCTTTTGACTGGGGAGGTGTTTTTTTGAATAAGCGATTCAGTCGTGACAACAATAGCCGCCATCCGCGCTATACAAGCGATATTTTTGAGTTAGCTACTGCTATAACCAACCAGACGAGTGTCAACTGTGTGGCTATTATGCCTAATAATCTCACGGAGATTCCTCAGTTTGAACTGGATTTTGCACGTAATATCCCTACTACTTGGGACGAAACTCGATTTGTTGATGGTTATCCCGGCAAGTATTGTGTTATCGCCCGCCGTCATGGTTCCACTTGGTATGTAGGTGGACTCAACGGCACTGATCAAGTTATGACTCTTACTCTTGATTTGCCCATGTTGACTGGGCAAACGGTGAAGTACTATACTGACAACAAGAAAAAGGTGGATGAAACCTATTTTTCTTCAACTCTCAAATCTCTTAAAGTTGATGGAGATGGAAAGGCAAAAGTTACTATTCAGCCCATGGGTGGCATTATTCTTCAGAATTAATACTTTTTATCATTGAATTTTAAATATTATCACGATGCGAAATAGATTGATTGTTGTATTATGGCTGTTACTTTTAGCAGTGGTTGTGCCTGCTATAGGGGGCAACTCTTTTTTGTCTGTCAAACGAATGAACAATAAATTGATACCCATCATTCGAGGTGATTATGCGGATCCTTCCATCATGCGCGATGGGAAGGACTATTACATGACTCACTCGTCGTTTGATTACTTGCCGGGATTGACGATACTTCATTCGACCGATTTGGTAAATTGGACTCCTATCAGTTATGTGCTTAAGGAACGTCTTGGTTCTGTTTGGGCACCAGATATTACTAAATATGGTGACAAATATTATATTTATTTTACAGTGTCTGGACGACCTAGTGGGGGAAACTACGTAGTATGGGCAGATTCACCTGTAGGACCGTGGAGTGAACCTATCAACTTGAATGTCAAGCATATTGACCCTGGACATGCCGTAGGTGAGGATGGCAAACGTTATCTTTTTCTCAGTGGTGGGCATCGTGTCAAACTAACGGACGATGGTTTGGCAACGGATGGGCCTATTGAAAAAGTTTATGAAGGTTGGACTTTTCCTGAGGATTGGGTGGTGACTGGCTTTGGATTAGAAGCTCCTAAGGTAAGGCGTATCGGTGACTATTACTATTTGATGTGTGCACAGGGAGGTACCATGGGACCGCCTACAGCTCATATGTCCGTGTTGGCTCGATCTAAATCCATCAACGGTCCATGGGAAAATTCACCTTATAACCCAGTAGTACATACTTGGAACTATGAGGAGAAGTGGTGGAACAAGGGTCATGGTTCACTCATAGATACTCCGCAAGGTGAATGGTATATAGTTTATCATGCTTATGAAAAAGACTATGTCAATCTAGGACGTCAAACTTTAATAGAACCTTTAGAAATGACTTCAGATGGATGGCTGAGGCTGAAAAAGGGAAAATGTTCCATTGGTAAAGCGATGAAACAATTGGAGCGTATGCCACTCAAGGATTATAGTATGTATCAGCATCTGTCAGAGTTTAGGGTTGGAAAAGAATGGCGTTTTTACCAAGATTATGATGCTAGTCGCTATTCGAATTATGGTGAATCTGTTACTATCAAGGGCAAAGGAGATAGTCCTTATCATTCTTCACCTTTGCTTTTTGTGGCTGGTTGCCACTCTTATGAATTAGAGGTAGAGATAGAATTAAGCGAGAAAGCCATTGCAGGATTGGTCGTTTGGTACAATAACCAATACATGGTAGGATCTGGTATTAGTCAAACTAAACGCTATTCTTATCGTCGTACAGTTGTTACAGGTCGCGGCTCACATCCTGCTACTCGACGCGTATGGCTTCGACTAAAGAATGATCGGAACTCCATTTCAGGCTGTTATAGCCTTGATGGCAAGACTTGGAAACGAGATGCTTGGGGTATGGAAGTTTCTGGGTTTGATAACAATACGCTGGGTGGCTTTATGAGTGTTTTGCCAGGCATTTTTGTTTGTGGTGAAGGTGAAGCTACCTTTAAGCATTTTAAATTTACGCCTATTAATAATTAACTGAGCCCCTTTTTAAAGTGGGCTCAGCAGAATAATAATGAATCGTTTTATCATATCAGCCATTGTGTGGCTTAATGTGTTTTGTGCACTGAAAGAGCAAAACCAAATTGTACAGACCTGTTATACGACAGATCCAACTCCCTTGGTCGTTGGTGACAGATGTTATGTCTATACAGGTCACGACGAAGCGGGTGCTGATTTTTTTAATTTTAACAATAAATGACTATGAAAAGAATTTTCGTATTATTGGCTGCTATGTTGGTGCTCACCTCCATACAAGCCAAAGATCAATTGCGGGAAAAGCGCAGTTTCGACTTCGGATGGAAATTCCAGTTGGGCGATGACCCCTCGTTCCAGAAGGACAGTATTCACAACGTGGCTTTTGCTGCCAACAGCTTCAACGATGCTGCATGGCAAGACGTACAGGTACCCCACGACTGGAACGTCACGATGGAATTCGACTCGAAGGCTGGAGGTGGCTCCGGCTACATCCCAGAGAGCAAGGGCTGGTACAGGAAGACGTTCAGCGTTAATGCCGCTGAACTGAAGCAGAAGCAGTTTTACATCCATTTCGAGGGCGTATTCCATCAAAGCGAAGTCTATATTAACGGCCATCACCTGGGATTCCATCCCTACGGTTTCACCAGTTTCGAATACGACCTGACACCTTACTTGAAGGCAGGTAGCGATAATGTCCTTGCTGTTCGCGTCAACTGCACAGGAGGCCGCCCACGTTGGTACGCTGGTGCCGGCATCTATCGCCACACGTGGCTGAAGGTGGTCAACCCCGTGCATATCAACACCTACGGCATCGGCATCACCACGCCCGAGGTTTCTGACCAGATCGCGCAGGTAAGAGCGACAACCTCCGTGAATCAGCGTGTGAACATCAAAATTCGTCAGACCATCTATTCGCCCGATGGTAAGAAGGTGGCACAGACGGGGTGGGAGTGCGACACCATTGCCACGCTGCAGGTCGTGAACCCGCAGCGATGGGATGTCAACTCGCCTCGTCTTTACCGAATGGTGACGGAAGTGAAGACTGGCAGTAAGTTGGTGGATGTGCAGACTACCAAGTTCGGCATTCGCACCATCAACTTCGATGCCAACAAGGGCTTTTCGCTGAATGGTCGGCACATGAAGCTGCAGGGCGTCTGTCTGCATCAGGACGATGGCGTGCTGGGCACAGCCATCACCCGCCGTTCGATGGAACGTCGTCTGTTGGCCTTGAAGGAATATGGTTGCAATGCCATCCGTTGTAGTCATAACCAGCCCGCAGCCGAATTCCTCGACCTCTGTGACAGCATCGGATTTGTAGTCATCGACGAGGCCTTTGATAAGTGGAAGTCTGGATATTATGGCAAATACTTCGACCAATGGTGGCAATGCGACATGACTGATATGATTATGCGCGATCGCAACCATCCTTCCATCATCCTTTGGAGCATTGGCAATGAATTGTCAGAAGCATGGAAGGGCGGTACTGTAGGTGTAGAGAGGGCCACGATGCTTCGTGACTTCGTCCACCAATTAGAACCTACACGTCTCACGGTGCTCGCCGCCCAGAACAATCATAAGGATGCTTTCTCGGGCGTTACCGACTGCATTGGCTACAACTACCTGGAGGCGCGTATGCTCAGCGACCATAAGAAATATCCTGAGCGCCGCTTCCTCATCACCGAGGAACTGCCCTACTATCAAGGTGCAGAGGGCAATCTGCGCTCCTACGACACCGACAATCCCTGGAACGTCATTGCTAAGAACGATTTCTGTGCTGGTGGTTTTATCTGGCCTGGTGTCGATTATCTCGGTGAGGCAGGATGGCCCGGCAAGGGATGGCCCGGTGGGCTCTTCGATATCTGTATGCAGGAGAAACCCCGCGCCGCCTATCATCGCGCCATGTGGAACAAACAGCCCATGGTCTCCATCAGCGTAGAGCATCAGGGACTTGACATTCACAACGGTCGTGACCTCTGGCAGTGGCCGCGTCGTGCCTCCATCTGGGACTTCCCGCTCCAGACCGAAAAGGTAGAGGGGGGCTACGAAGGACTGGTGATGCAGGTCTATACCACCACCAATTGCGAGGAGGTGGAGCTAAGCATCAACGGCAAGGTGATGGGGCGCAAGCGCACCGCCGACTTCCCTAACCATGCCATCGAGTGGAACGTGCCGTACCGCAAGGGTAGCATCGTGGCCAAAGCCTTCAATGGCGACTCTCTGATGGCCACGCATGAACTTCACAGCACGGGTAAGACTCAGCGTCTGGTGCTGACCCCCGACCGTCCCGTCATCGCCGCCGACGGCCATGACCTGAGTTATATCACTGTGGAGTTGCAGGACAACGACGGCCGACGTGCGCTCAACGACGACCGTCAGCTCACCGTCAGCTTCGAGGGCGAAGGTACGCTGATGGGCATCGAGACGGGCGACCTGCGCCGTGACCATTCATGGTCAACCACCTCCGTGAAAAGCTATTTCGGCCGAGCTATGGTTATTGTTCGTTCCACACGCAATCCTGGCACCATGAAAGTCAAACTTCGTATGGAGGGCAGCGATACTGAATATACGGCTTTGATAACAACTAAATAACAAAGAGAGACTGTCTTGCTTCGCTACAAGGCAGTCTTTTTTTCATTATCTACATAAATATTACCATCATATTCATTATATGAATAACATGTCCTTTTGGCATTTTTGGCTTCTTATTACAATATGTATAAGTGTTCCTACTAGCAGCGTAGCCAATTTGTATAGCACAAAATAAATAATTCTAGCAATGCTGCGTTTTGCTGCGTTGCTAGAATTATTTGATAATCAGTGCTTTGTGGCTTTTCTTATTTTGTGATAATCTAATGCCTTCTTATTTCACGTTCTTAAAGAAAACTGTATTCTTTTTATTACCGAGAAGTTTTCTATAGGGGTGTTTGGTAGTTACTTCTATAGGGGGTGCTGAGTGGTTACCAAGTTTTCGGAGTATTTCTAGTTTTCTTTGGCCTTTGAAAATGGTTAGAACGAGTCCTGCTGCAATGATAAGCTTTTCTACGATATAGGCAAATCTTTGAGCGTATTTGAGAGAGTTATACTTGGAAATTTTATTTACATCGAAAAAGCCATACGGAGATTATCTGTTGATACAGTCACGAACCTGGAGTTGGCTCGGTTTTGACTCAGTGACTCAGTTGACTCAGTTTATATCAGACCCCTATCTAGTTTTCTTGCTTATAAATTGTAAGTATATATATTATATTATATAAT
>ERZ1035051.813-NODE-813-length-9368-cov-7.764308_pt1 | contig 9368 bp, 10 predicted proteins | sample MGYA00520586_ERZ1035051 | MGnify/ENA primary metagenome ERZ1035051 (study PRJEB33766, sample SAMN09781692) | gut metagenome | biome: gut microbiome | host: Homo sapiens | place: Madagascar | study: EMG produced TPA metagenomics assembly of the PRJNA485056 data set...
CTTAAAATATGAAATATATCAAAAGAAAGTTGTACTTTTGCAATGAAAATTTGAGAAATTTAATAAGTTTATGAAGAAACTATCTTTTATAACAGTAATGTTTGCGGTGCTTACCATCGTTTGTTTCACCTCTGTAGGGTGCAAGGACAAGAAGCCCGCTACTCTTGTTGATTCAGTGGTAGCTGATACGGCTGTCGCTGACACACAGGCTATGGACTCTGCCGAAAAGCTCATAGAGGAGACTCCTATGCCTAAGGCTGCTGACGAGTTGTTTGATGACTTCCTGTTCAATTTTGCAGCCAGTCGTAAGCTTCAGATAAAGCGTGTTAATTTCCCGCTGCCTGTCTATCGCAACGGAAAGGTGGTGAAGAAAATTGAAAAGCGCCATTGGAAAATGGAGCATTTCTTTATGCGTCAGGATTATTATACGCTGATCTTCGATAACCGGAAGCAGATGAACCTGGTGAAGGATACTACCATCGATCATGTGGTGGTAGAAAAGGTGTTCTACAAGACCCATACCGTTCAGCAGTTCCTCTTCAACCGTATCAACGGTCAGTGGCTGATGACCAGCATCAACTATAAGCCGATGTATGCCAACATGAATGCCAGCTTCCTGAAGTTCTATGGCTCGTTTGCTACTGATTCTGCCTTCCAGGCAGAGCATCTGCATAATCCGGTGAAGTTTACCGGTCCTGATCCTGATGATGATTTCAGTACGATGACGGGCGAGATTGAGCCTGAGACCTGGCCTGCTTTTGCTCCGCAGTTGCCTCATGGCATGATATATAATATCATCTATGGACAAAAATATACGGAGAGCAGCCAGAAAATCTTTGTGATTCGCGGTATTGCCAATGGAATGGAAACCCGTCTTACCTTCAAGAGAATCGGGGGTAGGTGGCAGCTGATGAAGCTGGAGATGTAGTTTTTTTAGTTCACTGTTAATAATTTGACCAGATATGAAGGATATCCGAGACTATAGCCTGTTGGCTCACAATACGTTTGGAATTGATGCCAAGTGCAAGCGATTCCTGGAATACTCATCGGTAGAAGAGGCGCAGCAGATTGTGGCTGGGCTTACTGCTGCCGATCAGCCTCTGCTCATCCTGGGCGGTGGCAGTAACCTCTTGCTTACAGGCGATTACGAGGGTACCGTGATTCATTCTGCCATCAAGGGCATCGAGGTGCTGGATAATGAAACCCTGGCTGCTGCTGAGGGTGAGAATCTGAAAAATCCCGACTTTGTTTTCTTGAGCTGCGGTAGCGGTGAGGTGTTTGATGACGTGGTGGCATACGCAGTAGAACATGGCTATCATGGCGCAGAGAACCTCAGTATCATCCCGGGCGAAGTGGGAGCGAGCGCTGTCCAGAACATCGGTGCCTACGGTGTGGAGGCAAAGGATATTATATATAAGGTGGAAGCTGTTGAGATTGCTACCGGAAAGGTGGTAGTTTTCGATAATCAGGACTGCCAGTACAGCTATCGACAGAGCAGGTTCAAGCATGAATGGAAGGACAAGTATCTGGTTACCCATGTCATCTATCGCCTGAGCAAGCACTTTGTGCCTGATCTGGATTATGGCAACATCCGTACTTCTCTGGCTGCAAAGAAAATCGGGAATCCTACTGCTCAGCAGCTCCGTGATGTCATCATCGAGATTCGTAATGCCAAATTGCCTGATCCTAAGGTGCAGGGCAATGCGGGCAGTTTCTTCATGAATCCTATCGTGCAGAAGGCAAAGTATGAGGAACTGGCTGCGCTGTATCCGGGAATGCCTCATTATACCATTGATGCTGAGCACGAGAAAATTCCAGCAGGATGGATGATTGATCAGTGTGGATGGAAAGGTCAGAGCCTGGGACGTGCCGGCGTGCATGACAAGCAGGCATTGGTGCTGGTGAACCGTGGTGGTGCTACGGGTGAGGAAATCGTGAATCTATGTGAAACGATTCGGAAGGATGTGAAGCAGAAATTTGGTATTGATATCCATCCGGAGGTGAATGTGAAGTGAAGAATGAAGAACGAAAAGTGAAGAATTCGTTTGTTTTTCAGGAAATATTTGATGATAGATGAAGATTACTTTGTTGGGAACAGGAACATCGAGTGGTGTTCCTGTTTTGGGATGCGATTGTGAGGTTTGCCGAAGCAGGGATCCTAAGGATAAGCGCTTTAGAAGTGCTGCGATGATAGAGACGGAGAATACCCGTATTCTGATAGATGCGGGTCCGGACATAAGGATGCAGCTGCTCAGGGAACCGTTCCGCAAGTTGGATGGTGTGCTGGTTACGCATATCCATTACGACCATGTGGGAGGTATCGATGACCTGCGTGGTTTCTGCGTGTTTGGAGATATTCATATCTATGGTGATGAACTGGTAACCCGTTCGTTGCCTCATACTATGCCTTACTGTTTTCCTAAGGATGCCGAAAAGCTTTATCCTGGAGCTCCGAAGCTCAAGCTTCATACCATAGAGCCTCATCATTCTTATCGGATAGGCGATATCGAATTCGTTCCTATCCGTGTTCTTCATGATAAGATGCCTATTTTGGGCTATCGTTTCGGCAAGTTTGCCTATATCACGGACATGAAGTCGATGGGCGAGGAGGAATATCCGTATCTGGAAGGAGTAGAAATACTGGTTATCAACGCCCTCCGATTCGATAAGCCTCATCATAGTCATCAGCTGGTAGAGGATGCCATACGGGTTTCGCGCAGGATAGGAGCCAGGAAAACGATTCTCACGCATGTCACTCATCAGATTGGTTTTCATGATGATGCCAATGCCCGTCTGCCTCAGGGTGTCGTCTTTGGTTATGACCAGATGAGTTTCGAGATTTAGGCTCGTTCGCTAAATGTAATGACCTAATTATCAAACGAATCAGAAACGAATCAGAAATGAGTTCGAAACGAATTCGAAATGAATTAGGTTTAATAACGTTTAAATAAATAAGAAATCAAGACATGAATAGTTAAATATAGTTTAAGATTTGAGTTTTTTTACAGAAAAGCTTGTGAAACTCATAGAATCTTACTATTTTTGCATGTGTGTTTTTCATAGTATTAGATTTAAGGTTAACAAGGTTGGGCCACAGCGGTGGCCCTTTTTTTGTGTACGAAAGTCTATTGAAAACATGAATTTCGGTCTACAGAGAATATGAATTTCATCATAAAAAAGCACATCATTTTCCCCTTGTTTCCAGGCAGAAGATGATGTGCTTTCTTTTATTATCAGCAATAGCGCTTATTATCAGCAATAGCGCTTATTTTTTTCTCTTGAACTTATGATAAAGTTTCCATGCAAGTATGGCACCGTCAAATGCTCCAGCTCCGATTTTCATCATGCTGCTGAAACGCTTGCTGGCGCTCGCATTCTTGGATAGAGCTTCCGGTTTGGTGAAAAGCGATTTCCACAAAGCCTTGATCTTGGCATCGTCAGCCTGTATATCCTTGCGTAGTAATTCCTTGCGTAGACGAATTTCGTTCAGCGAGTTGTATTCTATGATTTCATCTTGTTCTATCATCTCTTTGAAAATTTAGAATGAGTGAAGAAAAATATCGCCTTGAGGGCTTAGCTCTTTCAGGTGAATGAAAAAAGTTATTGCATCAGAATGCTGGCAAGGAACTTGACGAGCGGCCTCTCTATCCATTGGTGGCGGAATACGATGAAAAGTATCAGTATAAATAGATATACTCCCGCCACTACGCAGAAGGCTAGGGCTGTGCTTCCTATCACGCCAGCCAATCCGTATGCCGCAGCAAAGGAAAGGTAGATGATGGCGATGAGGAAGAGACCTAGGAGCACCACTGTCATGGTGATGGCAGTGAGCAGTCTTACCACTTTATCCACAACATCGAGCTTCATGTACTCTGACTGAAGCCCGATGTAATGTTTGAGCACCTCTACGAGCTGCCCGATGGTTTCTACGTTTTTATCGTTAGAGAACATCTTGAGATATTTATGAGATATTTACTTGATACCTCTCTTATTATACCTCAGGAGCAGCTTCCTTGATATCGTCTACCAAGTCGTCTACGTCTTTGCGGCTCAACTTGATGTCGTGCTTCTTGCAAAAATCATCTACTGCGCCTGCAATCTTGCTGCGTGTATCTTCTCCCTTTTCAGGAGCAAAAATCAAACCGAGTGCTGTACCAGCGATTGCACCGCCGAGGAATGCACCAATGTAACCTAATGCCTTCATAATTCTTAAGTTTTAAACGTTATACGATTTTCACTGTAAAGTCAATGCAAAATGACAATATGAAAGTAGACTTCCAATCGCCGAATGCAGCTTTACAAATGCAAATATACTAATTTTTCTCCAAAAACCGCGTGAATTTGTCTTAATTTTTATTTAAATATGCTGTATTAACAAACTTTATGCGGTTTTCATGCTCATATTTGCCAAATATTTTGTATTTTCGCAGTGCAATTGCGTTGGAATCGATTACAAGATTGGGCGTATTGCGTCATAAGAATAAGCAATTAATAAAGAATTTATCAATAAAAACATTTTCAAAATTATGAAGAAATTATCAGTTTTGTGCGCAGGTATGTGCGCTGTTTTGGCATTGGCTAGTTGTGGTACTTCTAAGGAAAGTGCTTATAAGAAGGCTTACGAGAAGGCTCAGCAGCAGGAGCAGGCTCCAGTTGCTCAGGAGCCAGTTGTTACTCCTTTGGAGACAACTACTCCTTCTGAGTCAACAAATACTGAGGTTGACAACGCTACTGTTCGTCAGGAGAACGTTGACCTCATCATGGGTTCTGGTCTTTCTAACTACAGTGTAGTAGTAGGTTCTTTCTCTCTCAAGGCTAACGCTGAGGGCTTGGCTAACACTTTGAAGAGCGCAGGTTACGAGGCTCAGATCGTTTTCAACAGCAGCCGTAACATGTATCGTGTAGTTGCTGCTACATTCGCAGACAAGTCAGGTGCTGTTAAGAGCCGCAATCAGCTCCGCGCTGGCAAGTATCCTGATGCTTGGTTGCTTCTCAAGAAGTAATTACTGTTTCAGAACAGAAAATTAAGACTAGGATTTTTTCGTAGATTCATGCGAATTTTATCTATAGACTACGGTAAGAAACGTACCGGTATCGCTGTGACCGACCCATTGCAGATTATTGCCAATGGGTTGGTCACTGTTGCTACACCCGAACTCTTCGCCTTTGTGGAACAGTATATCCAGAAGGAACAGGTGGAGCGTATTGTCATCGGAAAGCCAACCCAGCCCAACGGGCAGCCTAGCGAGAACCTGGCGCGAGTGGAGAACTTCTTCAATCGCTGGCGCAAGGCTCATCCTGAGGTTCCTATCGAATATTATGATGAGCGTTTTACATCGGTGCTGGCTCATCGTGCCATGATAGAGGGTGGGGTGAAGAAGAAAACCAGAAGAGATAACAAAGGCTTGGTGGACGAGATCAGTGCCACCATTATTTTACAAGATTATTTAGAGTCAAGAAGATGATTTTACCTATTTATATATATGGTCAGCCCGTTTTGAGAAAGGTGGCTGAAGATATTACTCCCGATTATCCTGAATTGAAGGAACTGATTAACAATATGTATGAGACGCTTGATTCCAGCAATGGTATCGGACTGGCTGCTCCGCAGATTGGTCTGGCTATCCGCCTGGTGGTTATCGATCTCGATGTATTGAGCGAGGATCTTCCTGAATATAAGGGATTCCGTCATGTTTTCATCAATCCTCATATCCTGGAGTATGATGAGGAGGCAGAAAAGGATTCTTCGGATGAGGGATGTCTTTCCATTCCGGGCATCAACGAGAAGGTGGTTCGCCCTACACGTATCCACGTGAAGTATCAGGATGAGAATTTCCAGGAGCACGATGAGTGGGTGGGGGGATATCTGGCTCGCGTGATGCAGCATGAGTTCGACCATCTGGAGGGTACCATGTTCGTGGATCGTGTTTCGCCTCTTCGTAAGAACATGATAGCTGGCAAGCTCAAGAATATCATCAAGGGCAAGTTCCGCTGCAGCTATCGTACTAAAATTCGTCGATGAAAAAGTTTATTTTCACTTTTGTGCTGGTGCTGACGGCTTGGTCGGCATCAGCGCAATATAGAGTTGACCGCCTGATTACGGCAGGCAGAAGTGCTCTCTATTATGAGGACTTCGTTCTTTCCATCAAGTATTTTAATCTTGCTATCGGTGCCAAGCCTTATCTCTATGAGCCTTGGTATTACCGAAGTGTCGCCAAGTTTAATCTCGATGATTATGTGGGAGCTGAGAGTGATGCGTCTGAGGCGCTGAATCTCAATCCGTATATCAACGATATCTACGACTTGCGTGCCATCTGCCGTATCCGTCAGAACCGGTTCCAGGATGCCATCACCGATTATAATTCTGCCATCCGCATTGAGCCTCGCAACCGTAATTACTGGTTCAACCGTGCGCTCTGCCAGATGGAGAGTAAGAATTATGATGTGGCGCAGGCGGAACTGGATTCGCTCATTGCCCAATGGAAGGATTATGCGAATGCCTATACTCTCAAGGCTGAAATCTATCTGAAGCAGAAGGATACGCTGCAGGCGGAGAAATGGATAGACAAGAGCCTGGATATCAATCCTTATGACGGAGATGCATGGACCACACGTGCCTATATGGCGCTCGCCAGAAAGGAATGGAAGGTAGCGGATGAGGCTTTGACCAAGTCGCTGCATTTCAAGCCTAACAATGTGAACAGTTATATCAACCGTGCTCTGGCTCGTATCAACATCAACAATTTACGTGGAGCTATGAGCGATTACGATAATGCGCTTGATTTGGATCCTAACAACTTCCTGGCTCATTACAACCGGGGTCTGATGCGTGTGCAGTTGGGTGATGACAACCGTGCCATCCTCGACTTCGACTTTGTTATCAAGATGGAACCAAAGAACTTCATGGCTATTTTCAACCGTGCGCTCCTGCATGACAAGACGGGTAATCTGAAGGCGGCTATCCGTGATTATTCTACGGTTATCGCACAGTTTCCTAACTTCTGGACGGGTCTTTCCTATCGTGCCAGCTGTTACCGAAGGTTGGGTATGACGGCAAAGGCCGAGATGGATGAATTCCGTATCTTCAAGGCGCAGATGAACAAGCACCTGGGCATTCAGCCTAGATGGAGCGCGAAGACCAGGAAGGAGGTGCGAAAGCGCTCTGAGGTGGATCCTGATAAGTTTGCCTCTATCGTCGTTGAGGATGAACCTAAGTATGAGCACAATTACAAGAGCGAATATCGTGGACGCGTACAGAACCGACAGGTGGAGACTTCTTATCTGCCTATGTATCAGCTTTCTTACTTCCCTAATGTGCAGAATCTGAACGGTGTGCAGGCGTTTGACAAGGAAGTGGAACAGCTTAATATGCACCTGGCTCAGGCTAATCAGAGTGGCGGTACTTCCGGCAAGCAGAATGCAGCCCAGTCTAAGGCTTCTACCAATAAGGTTTATATCGTATGTACCAAGGAGCAGCTGGATGAGAACAGCTCGTTGATGATCTTCTCTTTGATTGATAAGCTGTCGGCTGAGCTGAGTGTGGCTAAGGATATCGAGCAGAAGAAGAGTCTGCTGATGCGCAGGGCCATCGCTCACAGTGTTCTCCGTGATTTCGAGGCAGCCATCAGCGATTTCACTTACTATCTCTCTTTGGACGAGAAGAGTTCGCTGGCTTACTGGCAGCGTGCTGTCTGCCAGGCTGAGATGGATGAGTTCAACCGTGCAGAGGGAAAGGGTGTTACGAATATCCATTCTGCCGAGGCTGATTTCAGCGATGCCATTCGTCTGAACAGCAATAATGCTTACATCTATTATAATAGAGGTAACGTGCATGCTGGCAGAAACGAGTTGTCTAAGGCCATCGATGATTACAGTATTGCCATCAGGATAGATTCCCGCCTCGCCGAGGCTTATTACAACCGTGGTCTGGCTCGTATCAAGAGTGGCAACAAGCAGGCTGGTATCCAGGACTTGTCGAAGGCTGGAGAGCTGGGCTTGTATGATGCTTATTCTGTAATTAAGCGAATCAATAAGGCTAAATAATAATCGCACAGATGGGTATATTTTCAAGTCCCACAGATTTCACAGATTTACACAGATATCAGGAATCAAGAGATATTTATCTATAAAAGAAAAGGTTCAATTCCAAACCAATGGAATTGAACCTTTTTTTTATGAAACAGACACAGAAAAATCTTTGTAAATCAATGAAATCAATGAAATCAATGAAATCAATGAAATCAATGAAATCAATGAAATCTGTGTAAATCTGTGAAATCTGTGGGACTAAGCTATCCATCTGCGGGATTATATTCTCATTACCTGCTTTACGCCTTTCACGGCACTGAGTTTCTTGATGAGTGCATCTGTCTTTGTTGCATCATCTATCATCACGGTTACGTTTCCGGAGAACAGGCCGTCCTTGGATGAGATGTTGATGCCTCTCATCACGAGTTTGTCCTCTTTGGAGATGATATTCGTAATGTTGCTCACGATACCGATATCGTCGTTTCCGATGATTCTCAGGGTGATGGCATACTTTGACGTTCCCTTGCCGCTCCATTTTGCCTTGACGATGCGATAGCCGAAGCGGCGACGGAGTTCCTTGGCGTTAGGGCAGTCTATGCGGTGAACCTTGATACCCTTGCTGATGGTGACGAAGCCGAAGATTGGGTCTCCGTAGATAGGATGGCAGCAGTGAGCCAGCTCAAAGTCGATACCCTTCAGATGCTCGTCGATAACCAGCACGTCATCGCTCTGCTTCAGGAGTTCCTCGGTTGGATTCTCGAAGGCGAAGTTCTCTGCACTTTCGGCTGGTTTGGTGACATTGGTAGGGTTGAGGTCGTGATCTCGTTCCTCTACATATTTGTCGATGACGGTGTTCACGTCGAGTTTCTCTTCCGCTACATCCTTGTAGAAATCGGAGTTCTCCTTGTATCCCATCTTCTTGATGATGCGTGCCATGGTGCTCTCGTCAATCTCTATCTTGCGGTTCTTGAATCTTCTCTCCAGGAGTTCCTTGGCATAGAGTCCGTCCTTCTTCTGTGTTTCCTTCAGGGCGAGACGTATCTTTGCCTTTGCCTTGGAAGTCTGCACGATGTTGAGCCATTCCCTGCGTGGTTTCTGGTTGCTCTGGGTCAGGATTTCCACCTGGTCGCCCGAGTGCAGTTCCTGTCGGAAGGTTACCGCCCTGCCGTTGATCTTTCCGCCCACGCAGGTGTTGCCGATGCGAGAGTGGATGTAGTAGGCAAAGTCGAGTACCGTGGCACCCTTAGGGAAGTTCAGCAGGTCGCCCTTAGGGGTGAATACGTATACCTCGTCTTCCTTCAGGTCGGTGGTAAACTGGTCCATCAGCTGCAGGTCGTCGT
>ERZ1035051.816-NODE-816-length-9353-cov-57.298559_pt1 | contig 9353 bp, 9 predicted proteins | sample MGYA00520586_ERZ1035051 | MGnify/ENA primary metagenome ERZ1035051 (study PRJEB33766, sample SAMN09781692) | gut metagenome | biome: gut microbiome | host: Homo sapiens | place: Madagascar | study: EMG produced TPA metagenomics assembly of the PRJNA485056 data set...
CGGACAGGCTCACGAGGCTCACCGTGGCACCGGCGACGCTCGTGAATCCCGTGCCAGGCTTCAGTTCGATTGCTACGCGTGCCGTGCGGTGGTTGAACTCCAAGGTAGGGTTGTTAAATTCCACTTTCCGGTTCTCAGCGGCGATGAAGTCGCTGTTCTGGAAGTCAGCCAATTTGCTTTGGTCTTCGGCAACCTTCACGACAGGCATCTGTGTGATGTCTGTATTATCCATGGGCCACCATGCCGATACGGTAATCGGGTTGCGGCTGATCCAGTAGTACGGGTCGTTGGAGGTCAGCGTGGCACTCTTGTATCCATCGGCATCCGTAGCCGTAACGGTGTATTCCTTTACCGCATCGCCCATCTTGAGTGCCACGGAAGTGACGCCCTGCCAATCGCCGTCCACAGCAGCACGGGTGGAAGGGGCTGCCAGCGGCGTTGTCTCTACGGACAGTCCGGTGGCACGGATGACGACGGGGCATTCACCTTCGGGCAGACGGTTATCGCCAGCAAGTTCGTCCTGCGTGCAGGCGGCGAGGGCGAACAGCAGTGCGGTGGCTGCGGGGATAAATAATCTATGTCTCATAATTCTTCATTCTAATCAATTAATTATTAATATCTTACAGGTCAGCATCTACTTCTCCACCGTCTATATCGTTCCACTTTGCAATGGTGGCTTCGCTGACTTCAAGGACTTTGTTGCGTACCTTGACGGTATAGGTATAGTTGTTGCCCGCCAGCAGTGCGCCATCGGGCATGGTGAGTGTGGCATGATATTCCTGACCTTTGTAATTCACAACCAACGGCAGGGATGCAACTGTCTGCGGGAAGAGGATGACCGATGACGTGAGGTTGCCGTCTGCCAGATTCATGGTCAGTTCTCCGGTCTGTAGTCCGTTGTCTGCGGTGGCAATACCGTCGGCCGTGTTGAACGTACCGGTGAGTAACAATCCGTCCAGCGTGTAACGTTCAGGCTTGACCACGCTGAAATCCACACCATCGCCCGCCTCGAAGGTAAGGGTTATCCGGCTCATGCGGTGGTGGAAGGAGTTGTCTTCACCGCCTTTGTAGGTTTTGTCGGTAAAGCTCACCACCGGGCTGTTTTTGTCTCCCGTGGCTCCTGAAGCAAAGAGGAAGTCGATGGCAGGCTGGTTCTGCTGCGCCGTGGCATCGGTCGTGGCTGTGAGGATGCCTCCCGCCGCGTTGTACGGATAGTAGGCGCGGAAAGTATGGGTCTTTGTATCTTCGAAATAGATAACCTTTCTTTCTGCCTCAAATTTCCCGTTCTTCAGGATGAAAGGCACGTTGCCGTACTGGGTATCGTTGTCGATGTCGGTGATTCCGATACGGTCACCGTTGTCCCAAGTGGTTTCGCTGGCACGGGTGTTTACGCTGATACCACCCGTAAACTGCACGGCTACCTTACCATTTGCTGTTGTAGAAGCTGTATCTTCTGTATTGCATGAAACCATTGCACCTGCCAAGAGTGCAAGGGCGAAAAACTTCGTCATCTTTTTCATCTTATCAATATTTTAAAAGTTATTATTATTATTTGGTTTCTACTTCATTGTTGAGGTTTGTCCAACCATTGATGGTAGCTTCCAGATTCATCTTCGGCTGCATTTCTTCGTACTTGAACCTTAGCTCATACTTTCCACCTACATTCATCTTAGGAGCAGTGATGTCAAACTCCTGCAAGGTCCCGTTAGGCAGCAAGAGTCGGAGATAAATATGAGAGGCGGGGCTTCCCTGTATGGTTGGCATCAGTCGGATGACTTCCGATTGCAAAGTTGACTCAGTAGCCAAGATAGTAGGCATTTCCACTTCTGTTGGCTTTATGCTCGGCAATCCATATTCTCCATCACTATTCTTCTGTGTAGGGAACAGACACCAGGCTGCATCTAATGCCTTGCCACTCATCTCTGTGCCTTTAGGTACATTCTCTATGATGATGGTCAGTTCGGCAAGCACGCTTTTGACAGGATTCTGCACCACATAGTTGCCTTCCTTGTTGTCAATCCTCACGTCGGTCACTCCGAAATAAGCATTATGGTTCACATCCTTAGGATTGGTCAAGCCTATCTGGATATTGTTCCAATTAGTCAAAGCCCTGGTCTGGTCAGTGGTGAAGAATGGCTCTATGAGATTGGTAATAGCCAATATCTGATAATGCCCTTCAGGAAGAGCGAAGCGTTGGCTTGCCACCTCCTGCGCACTGCCATAATGTTTTTCCTCAACTAAGGAACCGTCATCGGCATTGAATATCCAGAGCTTCACGTCTTTCACTTCCGTACCTTGGTCGGCTTCATCTGCCCAAGTGAGCGATACCGACAAGCCTCCATCCCCTTCGCCATCATGAACATCATGGTCGCAACTTGCCAACAGGCATGGGACGCATAACAGCACCCATAACCAAATATTAAATCTTCTTTTTGCTTTCATTTTCTATCCGTGTTTTATGGGTTACTTATTATTGTCTTTAGTCTCTACTCGGCGAGCTTTCTGGGCTTCGCGAGATCCGTCGCTTCCCTTACCTGCAGCCGAAATGCGGCTTGCCGCTATGCCTTTCTTTACCAGCCAGGCTTTCAGGGTTTCTGCTCGCTGGCGAGAAATGCGCCTGTTCACCGCCACGCTGCCCCTGGTGTCGCACCAGCCTGTCACCGTCACCTTCATATCCGGATTCTCCTTTAATATATGGAGGATTTCGTTCAGCTTGGATTGCTCGGCAGGGTTGATGGCGATACTGTTGAAATCGAAGTAGATAACAGGGAATTTCACCTCTGAGGTTTCAGCAATGTCTTGTTCTGCAACCTTGGTTTCTGCCTTATCCGCCTTGGCAGCCGTCTCTTGCTGTTGGGTGTTCTCCTCTGGGGTAGTCAGCTGTTGCTGGACTTCCGGCTGAGGAATGGTTGAGGTTTCCATCATCTTCCTTTTCTTTGCCTTGGTGAAGCTGATGCCCAGTCTGATGCCGCTTTCCCAAACAAAGTTGTTCTTATGCAGATGTTCTGGCATTCCATCCATACGTTCGCCAGTAAGACGGGTCAAACCGGAATAGATGCCCAATTTCAGGCATGAGGTCAGTTGATAACCAACCTGCAAGTCTGCACCATAACCCAAATGCCAGTTGGTTGAACTTTTCATCACTTTGGCATCATCGGCTATAGTCTGGATATCAGCCTTGGTCGTTACTGCATATATATGAGGTGAAACAGCCAAATCCCATCGGCTGTCAGCTGTTTGATGGAACAGTCCAAGGAGATTGATATTCACTCTTGCCCCATATTGTCCCATTCTGACATGGCTTTTCAGATTGGCATATTCCCAACTGTCCATGCCCAAGACACCTGCGTTGTAAAGCATACCGTCGCTACCCAACCAATAGTTACGTTCTACGCAACAGTCTTGTGCAGACAAGTTCATCTCTCCATACTTGGCAGATAACTCAGCCGAGAAGATGGAGTTGAAACGATAGCCCCCATATAAGCCAGCAGCCCAACCGAGGTGCGTCTTGTCATGTCCGAAACTTGAGAAAGTAGAGAAACCGAAAGGCATTCCACCCTCAATACCGACGTACCAGCCTTGCGAAATAGTCTTTCCATCTTCTTTTACTTCTGCTTTCGCAAAAGAAAAAGGAAGAATAAATGCAAGCATTGCAACCAGCAGTCGATTCTTTGTTGTCAAATAATTTACCATATCATTCATTTGTTTTTTATCGTAAAGGTAAGGATCTGTCTCCAATTACAAGACAGGTATCCACCATAAAGCTAATTCATCCATTCTAACCGAAACTCACGCTAAGAAATACAAGAGGTTTGTTAGGAAGATAAATATGGATGCCAACAGCAAATAGATATAAAAGCGTTCTCTCTTGATGAAGTCACGAAAGCTATAGCGAGCCTTCCAATGATTCTCAAGATACATCCTGTACTCATGTATCATGGCATATCCCAAGATAATACCTAATATGAGTACAAACACCCCGATGATGATCAGGGCTAATTCTATCCTTGGCATAGTTTCTATTATTTCCTTCATGTCGCAAATATAGTGAATTTCTCCGAAAGAAGGTGTAGTTTTTACCTGTTCATGTGTCGCATTCATACCAAAAAGGTGTCGCATTCGTAGGAATGCGACACCTTTTTGGCTGTTTTTCGATAAAAATTTTGCTTTTTCTTTGGTACTTTACGAATAAAAGGTTATGCTCAATTTGAGTCATTTTGTGCTGCATCTGTAGAGTGGAAGTCTCTCCATTCTGTAGGAGAACAGCCTTCTTTTGTCTTGAAGATTCGGTAAAGATGCGTGCGGCAAGAGAATCCACACTCGGCTGAAGACTGTTGATAAGAGAAAGGTAGTTCTGTTTGTTGATTTTATTCGGTAACAGCGAATAGAATTATGCCATTTTATTCGCTGCTACCGAATAAAAAGAGCCTTTAAATTTTGTAGTATCAAATAAAATTCGTACTTTTGCCCCCAAAAGTAAGTATATGGAAAAGGAATTGTTTCGAACGATAATAGCTGAGAGCCAAGAATATATAGGTCGTATTCATTTGGTACAGCGTCCTCTATATTTAGAGGAATATGGCAATTATGTGTTTGTAGGAGTAAGACAAGCAGGAAAATCCTATTTGCTATACCAGAGAATACAGCAATTGCTGACAAATGGAGTTGATATAGAAGACATCGTGTATGTCAACTTTGACGATGAACGTTTGCAAGGAATGTCGGTAACAGACTTAGATTTCATATTGCAAGCCTATCATAGCATGTATGAAGGTCAGCCCATCTTCTTCTTTGATGAGATACAGAATGTTGAAGGGTGGGCGAACTTTGCACGCCGTCTAGCCAACCAAAAATATCGTGTCTATATAACTGGCAGTAATGCCAAAATGCTGAGTCGTGACATAGAGACTGTGTTGGGAGGAAGATACCTGGACATCAGCGTGTTTCCATATAGCTTTTCTGAATATCTGAAAGCTGTTGAAGTCTTGCTTTCAAAGAATTGGCAATATGGCCGAAAAGCAAATGAACTGCAGCGCCATTTCCGAACTTACTTTGATTGGGGTGGTTTCCCTGAGCTTGTGCATTTTCAAGAAAAGAGAATATGGCTCAACAGCTTATATAATCGTATTTTCTTTAATGACCTGGTGGTTCGGCACAAAATAAAAAACGAGGATGCCTTACGCCTTTGTGTAAGAAGATTGGCAGAAAGCGTGAAACAGCCATGCTCCTTGAATCGTTTGAGCAATCTGATAAAAGCAACCGGTACTCCATGTAGCCCATCAACAGTAATGGAGTATGTTCGCTATCTGCAAGAATCATGCTTGTTGATTTCTATTGACAATTATGTTTCCAAGTTCGTGGAGAAAGAAACAATTAAAAAACATTATTTTGTAGATAATGGGCTGCTGCATCTCTTCATCAACAATCCGAACACCTCTCTGCTGGAGAACCTTTGCGCAATTACATTATACAAGAAATACGCCAAGGGCTTATACTATTATAATAAAAAAATAGAGGTTGATTTCTATGTGCCAGATGAGGGGTTAGCTGTTCAGGCGAGCTATCAGATGAGCGATGGGGAAACCATAGAGCGAGAAGTGAAAGCATTAGTAGCCTTGCATGGTTTGCATCCTCTGAAGAGAGCTATGATAATCACCTATGAGGATGAAGGGGAGATTGTGCGTGATGGACTCAGAATAGAAATAAAACCTGCATGGAAATGGGTATTGGAAGGTTTGTAGAATATAAAGAAACAGAGTTTTATTAGACCTGTATGGTTGAAACCACCACACTGCCATATTATCCGCCCAACAGTGTGGAGCTTACTTGCGCGACTTCAGAACCCCATAAAATTATGAGCACTCATAACTTTTTCAGTAACTTTTCCCAGTGAACTCTTGCAGATATGAAAAATATCACCATCTTTTCCTTCATAAAAAATGGGAAAAATCAAATAAAATAGCTTGATTATGCAAAATCAAGGTAATATCTTTGATTTTTTTGTAGAAAAACAAAAACTCGTTGTACATCCACATAAGAACTTACAACGAGTTTTTAGTTATTTATATTGGGAGTTTTGACACGCCCTCCGCATGATTATTTATTTTGTTATATCAAAAGCTACATAATATTCTAGATCATATTCTACTAAATCGTCATGGCCTTTGGTACCATGTAAATAGTAGCATCGTCCATCATCAGAACAATAATAATCAGCATAAGAATCTTTTACTATGCCTGCATCACATAAAAGTCCAAATTCAGCAAAGGTGACGAGCCGTCCTCCGATAGCCTCTGCCTTTGCTACGGCTGCCTCTTTGCTTTCAGCTTCCGCTTGTATGGTCTTGCAGGCTACGATGGCAGAAGTGCCGGTAGAAGAGAGAACGATGCAGTCATAACTGCCGCTTTCGTTGACAAGTGTGTAGTCTCCATTAACTTTCAGAAACTTACCTTCCTTGTCCGAAGTACTCCAGGTGGTATTGACATCTATAAGGAATTGCTGGTTGACCTTTGCGCCATACTTTCCTGTGATGTAAGTCTGATAGTTAGCTTGTACGGGTACATTACTTATCGTCTTTTCTTCTTCATTGTACTTTGTAATGAAATTATTAAGGTTTGCCTCATCCGCACTTGCCAACACGTAGAAACTGCCTATTTCCACAGGAGAATCAGTTGTCCCTTGTATTTCGTTTGCGATGGACAGTGTCTTGGTGTCAGATTCTGTCCCTGTTGTCGTACCGTCTGCTACATTGAAGCTCAATGGGCGGCTATAAGTCACGGTCATGCTTCCAGGCTCCAACACATCGGTTTCCCTCAAAATCACTTTGGCTACAGCACGATTCAGCGTAACGTTTACCTGATTGCCATTGCTGACTTTAATCGATTGGTTTGCATAAAAAGCCTCGGCATTGGCGTCTGCCTCAGTGCTTTTCAATTCTTTCACACTTGTCAAGTCCGTTGCGTCATAGTTCGTACTGCCATAGTCTGCCCAAAAAAGACACTTGTATGTACCCGGAGGCAACAGGATGGTAAAGCTGTTGTTTTCGAAAGTTGTTTCCTGCTTTACTTCTGTCGTACCAGCCTCATCATAGACAGCAACCACATAACGCATGCCATCCGTGGTAGCTCGTGTTTGGGGCTTCTCGTCGGTTGCGAGTGTGAAAGTCACCTGTTGTACTGTGTTGTTTCCCTTGTCGGAAAACAACTCCTCGTTCTGACTGCACGATGCCAGCATCGCTGCGATGCCCAGCATCAAAAAAACTTTTTTAATCATTTTCTAATTGTATATTTACTTGTTACTTAAAACCACACATTGTATATTCCGCTCCATTCGGTATTTATGTCGATGCCGCCCTTGTTGATGCCAGCCGTAAGAAAATTGCCATACACTGTCGTAAGGTGGTTATTCCGGTAATTTATCTGAACACCCGAAGCACGACATAACGTATTACCAAGGTTGTCGGTTACGGTAACGGTAACATTGACAAGTGACTCTGTTCCGTTTACCAACACCCAATCGCCGCCTAACAAAACCTCATTGTCAACATCATTATAATGAAGTGATACCTGCGAGTAACTTATACCACCTACGGCATCATTTGGTTTTCCTGTAGAAACATTAAATCCAGAGGGGAAATATCCCTCATACTGCACCTTTACCGTCAGATTCTTCAACGGAGGGTATATATCTGGCTTCGCTTCCATCAGCTTGCGGTAGGTTTCTACGTCTTTGGCTATGAGGCGGTACTTTGCCAATGGGCGTTGGAGTTGCACATTCATTGTTGCGCCCTCTTCGGACAGCGTGATGTCACTTTTGTTATAGTACGCCGCATCCTTGGCATCGGTGTTCGCCGTGTATGGCTTCGTGACGATGGTCACTGCTTTCAGGCTTTCCGTATGATAAAATGTGTCGGCAAGCGGATTGTCAGCGCGGGCATAGTCCGTCCACAGACGCAGGTCGTAAGAGCCTTCTGCCAATTCAAGCTCCACGAGATATGTGCCGTCGGCTTGCGGGACGGGTGTCACGGCTTTGTGAAGCACCACGATGTCCGTGCCTGCCTTGCAGAGTTCTGCCACACACCTTATTATATTGGCGGTTCCGGCGGCACGAGTCTTGCTCTCCTCTGGTGTGTAATCCGGCAGTTTCTGGACGGGCAGCGTGAGCTGCAGACGGAGCGTGGACAGCGTGAAAACACCCCGCTGCAGGAAGACGGTGACAGGGCTGATGCCGTCCTCCGTCACATTCACCTCCGCTATGCCCGAAAGCAGATTGGTCTCGTGGCTCATTTCCATCTCTAACCACTCGTGCAGGGCAGTGAGGGTAGAGGTCTCCGCCGCTTCTTCGTCCGCATTGATGACCACCGCTACCGTGTAGTGTCCGGCTTCTAAGGGATGCAGGACGGCAGCAATGCCCCGTGCGTCCGCATAGTTGTAGGTGGCGTAGAGGTTTCCCCCCGTGCCGTAGATGTAGAGCTTGATTGCTCCGATGGGCACGTCTGGACATTGGGTGTTGTCGATGGTTACGGCCATCCCCCTCTCTCCCTCATGCGGGTCACGGTTGCAGGCTGTCAGCCACACGAACATGAGCAGCGTACATATCTTCAGATAGATGTATCTTCTTTTCGTATTCATAGTCTTTGGTTCTACTTTATTTCTTTTTTCAGTCACGGCACGGCTGCCCCATAGAGGAATGAACAAGCCATCTCATTTTTACAAAATTCATTTTCATATCTTTTGTTTTTGAATTAATAATTTCTTGTAAAAATAAATACTTTTGTGCGTTCTGTCGAATCTTACCACTATGTAGCGGCATTATCCACCGAACGACACCTGTTCTCTCATTGCCATTATATATACTGTGATTCCCAGAATGACGACAAAAGTCAATCCGAGAAACAGATAGATATAGAAACTCTCCCTCTTGATGAAATCGCAGAAGCTATAGCGAGCCTTCCAATGATTCTCAAGATACATCCTGTACTCATGTATCATGGCATATCCCAAGATAATACCTAATATGAGTACAAACACCCCGATGATGATCAGGGCTAATTCTATCCTTGGCATAGTTTCTATTATTTCCTTCATGTCGCAAATATAGTGAATTTCTCCGAAAGAAGGTGTAGTTTTTACCTGTTCATGTGTCGCATTCATACCAAAAAGGTGTCGCATTCGTAGGAATGCGACACCTTTTTGGCTGTTTTTCGATAAAAATTTTGCTTTTTCTTTGGTACTTTACGAATAAAAGGTTATGCTCAATTTGAGTCATTTTGTGCTGCATCTGTAGAGTGGAAGTCTCTCCATTCTGTAGGAGAACAGCCTTCTTTTGTCTTGAAGATTCGGTAAAGATGAGT
>ERZ1035051.826-NODE-826-length-9312-cov-36.946419_pt1 | contig 9312 bp, 3 predicted proteins | sample MGYA00520586_ERZ1035051 | MGnify/ENA primary metagenome ERZ1035051 (study PRJEB33766, sample SAMN09781692) | gut metagenome | biome: gut microbiome | host: Homo sapiens | place: Madagascar | study: EMG produced TPA metagenomics assembly of the PRJNA485056 data set...
CCTATTTCGAGAGTGCTGCCGTTAGAGACTCGTTCAAGAACTGCAAGAAACCCATTTGGACCAACAATTGGGAAGATCTGCCTGCCGACAAGCACCAAGACCATTTTGTGGAGTTCAACAATCACCCCAAATATTACAACATGACATTCCGTGAGCTGCGCAACCGCCGTGCCCTTACGGGTGAATCGTGCACCGTCAACAAGCTGATTGGCGTGGTAGGCGTAGGCAGCTGGGCGAAAGACCTGGGTGCCCTTACCGATGATTCGCTCGACAACAATGCCCAGGTGAACTCAGTGGTAAGAGCAGGTGTAACCGTTGACCCAATTGTGAGCGTAAGAGATATGGACAATTACTACTCCAAGGGCACGGTGGCAGGCTATACCATCGTGGCAGGTTCGGGCAGCAGCGTGCTCAGCCTCGATGTAATCAAGGCTTTTTCCATCGGATTCTATCGCGACGGCAAGCTGCAGGGCGTAAAGGCGGTGAGAGAAGGACAGAACGGCTCGGGAGTAACACTGAAACTGCTCCAGATACCGGGTTCCGACAACATCTGCGCCATGCTGACGGCAGAAAGCGACTGGCTCTTCGATGAAATCAGCCTCGACTGCTCGGGCGGTATCCAGGCAGAGGTGGCCAACATTCTGAAAATCAAATATGCCTTCGTGGGCGAACCTACGGAGTTTACTATCACCAACGGAGGTATCAAAAAATACAACGACTATTCGGAGGGCGACAAGCAGGTGTCGCTCAAAGAGATGAAAGGCTGGCGCCCTATTATCCTCGGCATCCCCCTGCCTTTCCTTGACAACGATATAAAGAAGATGACAGATGATAATCTGGACAATTTCGCCACTATCGTCCCTCTTCTTGACATAGGTTACCAGGGCGGAGCCAAGTTTATGATGCAGAACAACAAGAACCCGCAAGGCGAAGCATTCGAGGCTGGCATGGAGGCTGGCTTCAAATACAAGATGGATGCCCTGCTGAGCCTCAATGCAGGAACATGGGTCAACGTGCTGCTCTTCGACCACAAGGGAAACAAGGTGCAGGAAGAAACGATTTCTGCCCAGGTGCTCCACCTCTCGCTGGTGCAGATTGGCGACGGAACGGTGAGCATCAAGGCAAAGGTGCCGTTTTCAGGATGCGAAATCAGATTCCTTACGGTTCTCGGAGTTGATGCAGGCGCCATTGGCATCCACTATGGATTCGTAAGAATGGCTCCAGATGTATCCCACCGGTGCCCCATCAACCCTACCATCAGCAGCAACATCTGCGGGTCGCAGACTTCGTTTACTCTCCGTTCTAATCCGAAAGTAAGCGTAACATGGAGTCTGGTGAATGCATGGGATTTGAAAAATAACGATATTCTTGCCACCACACCAGTAAAGGTTACCTCTGATGGTCAAGTTACCAATCTGGAACCTGGTAAATATACCTTCAGGGCCACGGCTCAGGACGGATGTTATGATGAAACCACCATTACCGTAGGTGGTTTTAATGATGGAAATACAACTTGCGGCAAACCACTTGTCAACAAACTGGGTGAAGATTTCTACGAGGTATCGCCTGAGATTCACGAAACATCCGGCTCGCTGCTTTCTGTCTCTGAACTCAAGGATAGAGACAATATTATCAAAGGTGAATATGATCAATATGCCGAATATATAGGTGGCTTGAGTCTTGCCGATAACCTCTGCATCATCGGAATTCACCGTAAGGATGGTCAACTGATATACGATGCTACCGACCGACACGAAGGTGAATCAGAGACGGATGCCGTCAAGAGAGCTCAACCTAAGCGCATTGGTTTTGTGGTAGAGGCTGATGCTACAGTAATCAATTTGCATGCCCTGCAATTCCTGCAGATACGCTGCTATAACCAAGGCAAGGAAGTATATCGCCATCTGATAGATGAGAACAATGCGATTAGTGCAGATATTGCAGGTTCAGACAAGCTGCAGAAGATAAGATATTCTATCGAAGTTCCAGCCTACGACAGCAAAGGCAACCCGATTCAGATGGATGAGTTCCAACTCTGGAATTCGGGTGTACTCAATCTGGGCGGTTCTAAACTCCGTATCTACTATGCCTTTATCGAGGAGGCTGCCGATGACTGTTCTTCGCCACTTGCATGTAGCAGTCTGGTGATGTCGCATAATCATTCACATACTACCATCAATGCTAATGAAACCAAATTTGGCGGAGCGGTGAGTGTGGCTACTGTAGATGATAACTTAGGTTATCTGGTGGATGATGACTTGAATACCTATATGGCGGTTGCCAATACGGTAAGTGTGGGAGTTGGTCAAACATTCGCCGTAAAGATGGGTAGAACACTCGACTATCATCATCAGTTGGGAATTGTCATTGACAACAAGACTTTCCTGGCAGCCGTAAAAGTAGGAAACTGGCTAACGGTAGAAACCTTCAAAGACGGTAATTCTACGGGAGATAAATTTACCGACTGGAAGGTGATTTCCGCTAATGTAGCGGGTTATGGCGATAAGAATATCCTCTTCTTTCAGCCAAAGAAAGCGTATGACGAGGTGCGATTAACTTTAGCCAATATTGTAGGCGCATTGGATGTGCAGAAATTCTACGGACTCGTGACACGTGGTGATATTGATAATGATGGTATTCCTGACTGTAAGGACGACAAGTCGTGCGTAGATGGTGTAGACGATATCGTTGTCAACAATGTATGCGTAGGAGATAAGATTGTCGTAACTGCTACCGGATTAACCGGAGTAGATTATCATCTTTACTTCGGTGATAAGAATGCGGGAGATAATGGCATTGTGTCTCTGCATTCTACATCAGACACCAAGAACAATATCCAATATACCTACACCACCAAGGAGCCGGGCGAATATCAGCTCACCTTCTTCGACGGCAGCTGGACGCCACTCTCTTCAGTAGTATATCAGGTTCATCCATTACAGACCCGATGGCTTCCGAGTGCATCTACCAATGAATGGAACAAATGGGACAACTGGAGCGACGGTTCGCCTTACTGCTGCACCAACGCCATCATTTCGTCGGATGCCGATAACTTCCCAGTGCTGGGCACGGCAGTGAAGCCAGCCGACTACTGCTGCAAGGACATCTTCTTCGAACCCCGTTCGGCGGTGGATAACGTGCCTTCGCTCAACTATCGCAAGGCATGGGTAGAACTGGAGCAGAAGCCGAACCATTACTATCTGCTGAGTGCGCCGCTCAAGCAGATGTACACGGGCGATATGTTCATGCCTGCCGACACCACGAAGGCGAAATACTTCGAGGAGCTGAACGAAGAAAACTGGAAGGAACAGCGCTTCAACCCGAGCATCTACCAGCGCCTCTGGGCGGCTGCGCATCCGGGTAAGATTTATTCGCTAGACAGCAAGGGAAATGCAGGCTTGAAGGATGAAACGCTCGCTGTGAGCGAGGCCACCTGGTCGCACAACTTCAATGCCGTGGCGAAGGAGTACGGCATGGGTGAAGGCTTCTCTATGTGGATAGACAACGGCAATCTGCCGGCTACCAATAAGTTCAGTATCCGCCTGCCTAAGGCGCATAAAGAATATAGTTACTTCGTGGATTACGATCAGGAGAAAGTGGCTAGTGAAACAGTGACGAAAGATGCAAATAAGATAAACCGCTTCATCTACGAACTGGATTCTCCGCAGGAAGGCAACTTGACGATGGAATATAAGTATCTGTCGGAAGGCAAGGAAGTGACGGAGAACCGCACGGTGTTCGTGGGGCAGAGCGAGTATCAGATTACGCTGAAATCTGATATTCCTACGCAGACCTTCTTGCTGGGCAACCCATTCATGAGCCGACTGAATATCCAGAAGTTCCTGGAGGCGAATGAGAACGTGAGCAGTGTGAAGGTGGAAGTAGAGAATGAATCGGGAGGCATGGAAGAGCAAACTGTAAGCAAGGTCGCTTCTACGGGCAACGCCACCACCATTGCCCCAATGCAGGCATTCTATGTTACCACAAATGATGAGCCGAGTACGCAAATCACCCTGCTGCTCACCCCAGAAATGATTGGTGGAAGCAAGAAGGTTACTGAGGAAAGTAAACCTGCTGAAGCCAAGGGACTGAAAGTGTGTGTGGAAAGCCTGAAGACGCGAAGCAAATCAGCAGCTATGCTGGTGATGGAGAATTCAGAAACTGCTTATGATGTTTCTGCTGGTTCTTCTTTCAAGAACTCAGTATTGGTTCCAACTCTTCTGGATAGTGAAGTGAAGTCACCTTTGAAGGTATTTGGTATTCAGCAGAGTCAGGCTTACGATATCCTTCCGATGACTGGCGCTACATCTTTAGGAATCTATCTGTCGCAAAAGGATAGCATCAGTATTGAGGTGAAACCTGTTCAGGCTGTTGATATGAGCGGATATGTTCTCCATGATATGCTTTCGGGTGCCGATTATTCACTCGATTCTCCTCTCATTATTGCGGATGCCGAGACCTCGTTAGGCAGATTTGTTATCAGAAGCCGTTATGGAAGTACTGATGTGACATCTGTAGATACTGATCAGCGCATCAGTATTGTTCAGGAAGGTTCTTCTGTCCTCGTGCAATCTGCCTGCGGTCTGCTCAAGAGTGTCAAGGTCATAGACCTGAATGGCAGAATCATCAGCAGGGTACAGGGAAATGGTTCAAGGTGTTTAAAGGCGAGCATAGCCACAGGCATTCAAATCATACACATAGAATTGACAGATGGTAGCAGTAAGGACTATAAGATGATTTTCTAAGTGAAATCAGAATAGAGAATAGCTGCACAAAAGATATTTGATGGATTAGAGCCTATTGATAGCAGGTATATGTGAATATGCCTCCTTCATATTACATCTTTACTTATAATTATCCCTGCCAGCTTGTGAAAGCCGGCAGGGCTTTTATAATAGTCTTTCCCGAAAGAGTAACAACATAACAATAAGGAACGCAAGCCCCGCCTAGCAGAGTAAAACGCTCTCGCTAGGCGGGGCTTTTGCATATACTTAAAAACCATAATAATATGAAAGAAGAAGAACAAAAACCAAAAAGCAACCAGTGGGCTCCTGATGATGAGGGAGCCAAGAACTTTGTAAACCAGCCAGGCTATCAAAAAGAAGCCATGGGTATGGTTAACCTGATCGTTGATGTAATGAATGATACCCATGAATACAAAGAGGCGATGTTCTGCAAACATTTACTGATGGAATGCAGTCGCAAGCATCATCTTGATTTAGAAGAGCAGATAGAACGTGTGGTGGCACATGCTCAGGACATAGATGAGTTTGGTAAGTATATGAAAGCCAAGAAAGGCGAATTGAACCCCAAGCGTATATCTGAGCAGCAGTTTGCTTATGCCATCGACCAGCTGATGGAGTCTGTAGATGAATCTGGCAAGTACATATTCAAGATTCAGCGCCACTGGATTGCCGTGTTCAGAGTAGCCGTAGATTTGCATTTAATAGGAGAGAATGACTACAAGGGTTTCTGTAACTGGATAGATACGATTCACCCTGGAGCATTCAGAGTGAAGCTGACGCAGGGTGATCTGAAGCAGATCAGCAACTCGGATTGTTATATGAAACCATTCGATAAATGGGGATATGCTCCGATGGGAAACGTGAAGAAAGAACCTTATATTGCGATGACCCATGTGGTGGTTTGCTTCAGAAATCTGTTGGGAATCGACGAAAAAATTGCTTGAAAACGGCTCAGAAATAACCCTCGTTATAACTTTATAACCCTCGAAATAACCGCAGGGTTATTTGCTTGGTCAGTATCAGATTTCGCCGTACCTTTGCCTCGCAATCAGATGATAAAGTCTGGTTGCGGGGCTTTTCTGTATATGGAAAACCGGTACCATTTCCTGGTACGGAATTTAGCGGATGGTCGCAGCCCCAACGTGATAATACATATATGAATATGGATAAGAACAATATGAAGCCGTATGTTTTCAAGCATCCGGAGTATGAATGGAGAGTATTTCTAATTAACAACATATCTTTCTAAAACTTCAATATATATGAGCAAGAAAAGTTTTTCTGCAGCCGCAGAGGCTGCTGTACAGGCGCTTTTGAACGCCCAGAAGGTAGATGCCAGTATCATTACTGACGAGTGTGGTAACGTAGCTATCCGCAAGGCTCCCTGGAACGATGCGGAGACCATCTGCGAGGTGCCTAAGGTGATTCCGGGCAGAATGATCTGCAGCGGTGGCGAATGCGGCGACAAGCTCGACTTCAAGCCTTACGCACAGTCGGGCGGGAAGCTATATACGGAGATTATCCATACCTCGCATGGTGCCCTCCGTACTTCGTCGCAGCGTGTGTTCGTCTCCTTCTCTTTCCCGAAGGAAATGCACAAGTCGGATATTCTGAAATATCTCTACAAAGAGATGATGGAGATGAAGGGCAAAGCTAAACATTTCAAGGAGAATATAGCATGGGAACAGTACAAGTAATGGCTCTGAATCCGGCACGCAAGGGCAATATGGGAAGATTGAATTCTTCCCAGCCCCTGTATGTCTATGACACCCTGATAGCACAGCCGTGGCTGAAGGGTGTGATTGCGCAGATACGTGGGGAGAAGGCTATCCCCGGCGTAGATGCTGGTGATGAAAAGGCGGTGAAGAAAGCGCGCGAGGGGCTGAAAAGACAGCTGCCTATTCGTGCCATTCATTATTACAGATTCAGGAATAACCACCGTTCTGGTGAGGATGCGGACCCAGAGAGCTTTCTCTTCCAGACGACTATTGATGTGGATGATGTGGAGTATGTGGATGCTGCCCTGGAGAAGGCTCGTGAGCTGAACTGCAGCAACACGATATGGAAGGGGAAACTGCTGCATCTGGAGTATTCGGCTAGAAAGAAGCTGCATATCGATATCCGTATGCCGATGGGCATGACCATCGAGGAGACGCAGAAGGCGTATTGTGAGGCGGCTGGGATTCCCTACGACAAGAGCTGCATCACGCCGGAGAGAATCATCTTTATCACGGATAAGGACTCAGAGATCTACCGCTCGAAGGAGTGGTATGGGGTGCTGCCGGATGAGGAGATCAAAGCCCGCAGAGAGGCTTTCTTGAAGCGTGGGCTTACGATTGATGGTAAGGGGACGGCTCGCTATAGCTTGCTTGCCGGGGATTGCAAATCCCCGGAACGCCTGGCGGGAGACTTTCAGGGGCAAGTACCTAACGATAGTAATCATAAAGTTCAAAGTTCAAATCTCAAAGTTCAAAGTAATGACGATGTTCAAGACAATCGATTTCAGGGCACTGACAGCCATTCTGCTGTTTCTTCTGGCGCTGCTATTCAGCCTGCCCAACCTGGTAATAGCCATCGTGCTGATGATGATTATATCAGCCATACTGGAGATGCTCAGAAAGCTGGCGGACTGGCAGCCCAAGAAGCAGGGCAAGTTTATGCCAAGAATCTCATAGCCTTCGAACTCTTTCAGGAATCCGCAGGTCTCAAGGGGATGAATATTGATACCGTGGGATCCAGACATTCCTCTCTGCTCGCCATTATGAGCGCTGGCGCTTCTCGTGTGATGAGTGAGGAGGAGCTGATGAAGGTGGTGGCGAAGAGAATGCCGAGCTATTATCAGGAGAATGACTGCCATCAGCTGATCCATGACTTCTATTCGAAATATGGGGATAGCTCGAAGCCGTTTTCGAGGGATGTGATTCGGGTGAATGCCTTGGCGGAGCAGGCGGCTAAGAGCTTGCTTGCCGGGGATTGCAAATCCCCGGAACGCCTGGCGGGAGACTTTCTTGCTGGACAAAATGGTTATAGCTTGCTTGCCGGGGATTGCAAATCCCCGGAACGCCTGGCGGGGGACTTTATGGGGCAAATGGCAGGCAATGCTAATCATACAGTTCAAAGTTCAAATCTCAAAGTTCAAAGTGAAGACGAGGATTATCCTGCTCCTCCTCCGATGCCCAAGAAGCTGCCGAAACTGGTGGAGCTGCTGATATCCAAGACTCCGGAAATCTATCAGCCTGCTGTGGCGCACGCCATTTTTCCTTCGCTCGCTACCCATCTCTGGAGAACCAGATTCAGATATATCGACAACGTGGAGCACGAAGCTACCCTGATGACCTGTCTGCTTGCAGGTACAGGTGCGGGTAAAAGTTGTGTACAGAAACCTATCGATTTCATCATGGAGGATATCCGTAAGCGCGACCAGGAAAACCTGAAGCGTGAGAAGGAATGGAAGGATGAAATGATGCGTAAGGGTGCCAACAAGGATAAGCGCAAACGCCCTGAGAATCTGATTATCCAGGAGATTGATGCCGATATGACCAACCCTGCCTTCGTGATGCGTACCGCTGAAGCCAAGGAACATTTCCTTTATACTTCGCTGAACGAAATCGACCAGTTTGATGCACTCAAGGGTATCGGCAATCAGCAGTTCCGCATCATGTGCCTCGCCTTTGACCCAGGTAACTTATACGGACAGACGCGAGTCGGAACCCAAAGTGTCACCGAGCGTGTCACCATCCGTTTCAACTGGAATGCTTCTACCACCATCCATAAAGGCATCAGGTATTTCAAGCGTGTGCTGACCGATGGTCCGGTTTCCCGAATCAACTTCTGTACCATCCCCGAAAGAGATATCGGCGAGGACATTCCCGTCTATGGAACCTATGATGAGGAATTCAGAAATTCTCTGAAACCTTACATCGATAATCTCTGCATGGCTTCGGGATTGGTGGAATGCAAGGAGGCATTTCATCTTGCCGAGGTGCTGAAGGATGAGAATGCGGAATTCTCCCGTCTGTCGCAGGACAGGGTCTATGAGAATCTGAGTTTCCGTGCCAACGTAATCGGCTATCTGAAGGCGTGTGTGCTCTATGTGGCGAACGGTTACCAGTGGGAGCCGGAGATTGAGGATTTCATCCGCTGGAGCGAGCGTTACGACCTCTACTGCAAGATGCGTTTCTTCGGTGATGCCATCAAGAAGGCGGAGCGTGACGGTGATCAGGAAAGCAAGAAGGGACCTGCGAGCATCCTGGCATTCCTGCCCGACAAGTTCAGTTATCAGCAGGTAGAGAGCCTGCGTCTGAAAAACGACATGAACGCCAAGGGTACTGCCAAAATGTTGAGAAACTGGCTGCATCGCGGGTATATCGAGAAAGAAGAAAGTGACTCAGTGACTCAGAAACTCAGTGACTCAGTTTATTTCAAGACCCATTATTAGGATGAAGCCTCACTCTTAGAGTTATGAACGAAAAATTTTTATTGTATATGGAAATAGTTTTAGAGCGTATAGCAAAGAAGAATACTTATACCATCGGCCGACTGTATCTGTTGGCTGATGGTGATGTGA
>ERZ1035051.840-NODE-840-length-9194-cov-27.018273_pt1 | contig 9194 bp, 12 predicted proteins | sample MGYA00520586_ERZ1035051 | MGnify/ENA primary metagenome ERZ1035051 (study PRJEB33766, sample SAMN09781692) | gut metagenome | biome: gut microbiome | host: Homo sapiens | place: Madagascar | study: EMG produced TPA metagenomics assembly of the PRJNA485056 data set...
CGGATAACTAATTAGGAATCTAGCCATACGCTATTAAAAGAACGAGTTCCGTGTTATTTTGTAACAGAAATGTCATTTTTGACCATTTCTGCTACCGATATTTTAGTGCCTGTATGCTCCAAAATGCCTCTTTTATATTTATTAACATAAAAAGCTGCTCAAAAATTTGGCTATGTCTTAGGAATCTTTTACTTTTTTCATTTTATTTGCAGTCCAAGCATATCCACAAAAAGTGGAATCAATTGCAGTTGGTCCAAGTTCACGAGTATATGAAGTGATTAGACCAAATGGAGAAAAAATATCAATCTCTAATGGTCTTACCACACAATTTCTTGATGTTCCACTGTTTAAGGGCGACTATGTCTATGGTAGAGTGGCTTTGGATGTAAGTATGTTTGGCCTTGATTTACAGTACAAAACTGTCTGCTATAATTGGAAAACTGGCAAATTATGCCTAGCAATAGATGGCAATATTAAAAATATTGGAGATGATAAAGCTGTCATTGAAGAATACCATACCAAATATGGAAACAACAAAATACCGGCTTACGGTTGTTATGACCTTTCTTCTAAAAAATATTTAGAAGATGTACGATGGGAACATTATATAGAGGAAAATAATAGTTTTTTATTTTTTAATGGAAAAAATAAGAATAACGGTAAAAAAAGCAGTTTGCCTATCTCTCATTTAAAAGAATATCCTGATAATGTATATATGCATAACGGTGTAGAAGCCGTAGATCTAGGATTATCTGTAAAATGGGCCTCCTTCAATATAGGAAATGTTTCCGTTCCACAAAATAGTGGAATTGGGATTAAAACCAATTTTGAAGGTGATTGTGCCCAAAGATTCTGGGGAGATTCCTGGAGAATGCCAACAGAAGAAGAATTTCAAGAGTTAATAGAAAAATGTGAATGGGAAGGAGTACAGGCTGAAGGTACATCTTTAATTAAAGCGACAGGTCCCTCTGGAAATTTCGTGTATTTTTATACAGGGTCATACATGCCTGCTCATAATTATAATTCAAGCAAATTCAATGTTTACCATATACAGCTAATGTGGGCAACAGGAATTGTCGAAAGAAATGTCGGGCAATGTTATCCTAAAATGTTGTATTCTATAAGACCAGTTTGTAACAAATAAAAATATATTATTATGAAAGGTAAATACTATATATTATTGCTGCTATTATCTATATCTATATCTATAAAGGTAAAAGCGCAAATTGAAATACCCAAATTTGTATATGTACTAAACTCAAAATGTTTGACTACATATATTGGTGAAAGAAAATGGGTTAGTAATTTTTCGGTATACAATGAAAAAGGACAAGATTTAGGTCACTATGAATATATTGGCAGATATTCTTGCAAACGAATTGTCGTGGCAAAAAAAAGAACAATTATTCCGGGACAAGGTCCTACCCAAACTTACCTTGGTTCGACTCCCCAAGGAAATATGGTATATTCCCAAAGAATTGGCGACCATGGAACTCCTGGACATAGCTTTTTAGACGATTACGACGTACTAGACGAGAATTGGAAGTCTATATTGAAATTTCCAATAAAGGAAGCTGTTGGTTTTTCAGAAGACGTATGTGGAGTAAAAGTAGGTAACAAATATGGCTTTATTGATCTCAATGGAAACTGGATTAAAATGCCAGTATATGAATATGTAGGTGTCTTCAGAGATGGTTATTGCGTGATCGGCAACAATTCTGCAACCAAGCTAGGAATAATCGACCACAATTTTAAATAAGTAATACCAATATCTTCCGATATTATTAATGTAAAATACAATTTACTGGAAAACAATGGTAATGTTGGGGTTACGCTATACATTAAAAATGGAAAAGAGATAAAGGGATACCAATTGGATAAACTACTAGAGGTATATAAAGGTGATTTGAGAAAAGCAATACAAGAATACAAATAACAATCCATAAAGGGCATGAGGAGAAAATCCACATGCCCTTTTATATATAGCATCCGCCATCATTATTTCTGCTTGAACAAGTATCTTGCCAAACCATAGACGTATCTTCTGAAGCCTGGCTGATATGCCAAGATGCGGTCGAACCAAGCAAGATGTTTGCCTACTGCATTGCCTACCGCTCCCACATAGACCATGGCGAAGAGGGTACCGATGCCTACGATGTACCACTGTCAAGCACCGAAGAAGACATAACAGAATATGACCAAGGTGCAATCCACACATATCTACCCTAGTTCGGGATAACCGAATGTCTTATACAATATAAATGCAGCGTGAATACGCCTCCTCCCCATGCCATTAGGAGTGGGTAATAACAGAAGGCTGAAAGAAGTTGTTTTGCCCTTAGAATAGTGACAGCTGTTTGGTGTCTTCGATGCAGTATCCCTGCAATGCCTTTGGCTTGTTGTCGAAGAAGCAATATGCTCCCAATGCTGAAAAAAGTTCATGATAAAGTTGCTTACTGATCTATGTCGTGAGTGTACAGTCTGTGCCGTATTCTTCAGCATATCGTTAATGGTTTCGATAATGTATCTCTTGCGCAGTATCATTCTGTCATAGAACGGCATCAGCTTGTTTTTCATGTTTACGCGCAACCCAGTTATCAATTGTATTCCATCCTCAAAGAGAAAGTCAAACAGCTTCTGCGAAATATAACCTTTGTCAGCGAACAGCTTGCCATACAAACGTTTAGCGAGAACCTTGAACACATTCGGATCCTTGTCGCTGACATTTGCGCCTGTAAGGACAAAGGCTATTATCTCGCCTCTATCATTGCACGCAAGGTGGAGCTTAAAGCCATGGTTTGCAGCAAAGAGTAATGACATTCTATCCCAGATTTCAAAGATGTTTTTCGGCTTATTTTTTCACTTATAAGCTCAAAACTGCGGATAATTTCACTAAAATCCCTTAATTTTGAACTCTAAAATAATGCTTTGTAGAAGCGAAAATCGGTTATGCGCAACTATTCTGTAATGCTTTGCCGGACTTACAATATAATATTCCGGTCATTTGGTCAAAGTCATTTTCGGTCAAAATCATTTTCAATTTTCTTTTTCGAAACACCATCCACGGCAACAACGAGTTTTCCACCAAGATCTGTCCTTGCTTCGAAAAGTCTTAAGCACGAAGGGGGGGAATTAATAAAAAAGCACGGTTAAGGAATAATTATGATACCTTAGCCGCGCTTTAACTATTATTGCTTAAAGAGTTTTAAGATTTCTTCTACAGGGAGATGAGTGGCTTGGGCTATCTGCTCTGGTGATAATCCCATAGCTTTCAACTGATTAGCAATTTCTAAAGAACATTCTGCTCTGCCTTCTGCTCTGCCTTCTGCAATGCCCTCTGCTCTGCCTTCTGCTCTGCCCGCCGCAAGTCCTTCATCTTTCCCCTCCTGAAAGCCTTCATCACGGCTAGTATCAAAGAGGCTCTTCATGTGCCTTATTGACTCCATGTGGCGATAATAAGCCTTTTTGTCTTTTTCAGAGAGCGAATCGACACGTAAGCACTCACGGGCCTCAGCAAGACCAGCAGCCTTTGCCTTGGCACTGATATTGCCAGTCTTCAAAAATTCTATCCACTCATCTAATGGAGTGGTAGCTACCTGATCGAAATCATTCACACGGAGCACATAATACTCAGGGAAGATATCACCTGCAGCCTTACGCTTCAAAATATCATATTCTTTGTTACCGAAGAATTTTTCATTTTGTCTGACGGATAGTTTCAAGGTGTCATGAGGCTGATGAATACCCACAAATTCTGTCTTGCCGTGGTAAACATAATCCTTACCCTGACCCAATTCGAAATAAACAATATTGATGGAGTAAACCTTTCGCACTTCATCATAAGGTTTTCCTAAACCGATATATTCTGTGATAGTCTTGGAAACGCCATATAACATACGGTGGAAATATGACAATTCACGACTATTCTGTACTTCAATAATGCAGAGTTCTCCCTCCTCGCTTTCAGCGAGGATATCTACACGATTGTATTTGTCTTCTTCATCACTCTGGTTGCCTTCACTTTCGAGGAAGCGTTCTATCTTGAACTTTTTGCCTATCAGTGATGCCAAAAATCCCTCCAAGACCACAAAATTAGCCTTGTTGCGAAGTAGGCGTTTCATCGCCCAATCAAAACGAATATAATTTCCCTCCATAAGCAATATCATTTTTGTTTTACTGCAATGCAGCTTATATTTTTTCTGATCGGAATTTCGTTATAATGATCATCTCATGACAGCTGAGTCATATGATAGCCTAATGCTTTCAATTCAATAGCAATTCCCATCAAATACATCTGATGCAATGCAGCGATAAAAGCTCTAAATGCAGTCTCTGTACCTGGTTCTATTCCCATATGAGCCAATTGATTCAATGTACGGGAAGCACATTCTGCCACCACACGATTCATATTCTGATGAGATTCCTCATCCAAAAGAAGTATTTTCTCACAGATGTAATCATCCATGTGATCAAAATCAATACTATTTTTCAAGTATTCATAATGATTCTCTACCTTACTATACAACTCCCAATCTACATCCCAATATTTAGCCATTGCCATTCCTACAAACATAATCCAACCGAGTGATACGGTAGGATATTTTGTAAATTCCTTCATTGCATCTGGCAAATAGTTTTCACCAATCTTTGCCCAGAGTTCTTCCAAATCTGGAGCTTCTGGCAAATGTTCATCTACTCGATTAATAGAACATAAATACTGGTGAAGATCACGCTTGAAGATTTCCTCGAAATTTGTATTCTTATCAATTATCATGACAATCTTCCGATTAAAGCTGTTGTAAATACCGGTCTGCCTCAATGGCTGCCTTTGCGCCAGAACCTGCTGCAACAATTCCCTGACGATAAACTGGGTCTGCCACATCACCTGCTGCAAAAACACCAGGTACATTCGTGCTCGTAGTGCCAGGAACAACCTTGATAAATCCCTGCTCATCCAAGTCGATGTAGTCCTTAAACAACTCTGTATTAGGCTTATGACCGATTGCCAGGAAGAAACCATCAATGGCAATATCAAATTCTTCCTCATCACTTTCGCCCTTGCGCTTCACAAGGTGAGCGCCTTCTACACCATTTTCACCAAAGAGTCCTAATGTATTTGTTTCAAAAAGAATCTCGATGTTCTCTTTCTCCTTCACGCGCTGCTGCATAATCTCAGCGGCTCTAAGATAAGGTTTTCTTACAATCATATAGACTTTCTTAGCCAGTCCGGCAAGATACATGGCCTCTTCGCAGGCAGTATCTCCACCACCAACTACAGCTACAGTACGCTTACGATAGAAGAAACCATCACAGGTGGCACAAGCAGAAACACCTTGTCCGCGATATTTTTCCTCATCAGCTAAACCTAAATATTTGGCTGAAGCACCTGTAGCGATAATGACAGTATCAGCAAGGATTTCATTTCCACGCTCGTCAACAATATGGTAAGGGCGCTTACTGAAATCTACCTTAGAAATACTACCATCACGGATATCGGCACCAAAACGAGAGGCCTGTTCCTTCAAGTCCATCATCATCTGGTTGCCATCCACACCATTAGGGTAGCCAGGGAAATTCTCTACGATTGTAGTGGTGGTCAACTGGCCACCTGGCTGAATACCTGAATAAAGAACGGGTTTCAAATCAGCTCTTCCTGCATATATGGCTGCTGTATATCCAGCAGGACCACTTCCAATAATCAAAGTCTTAACTTGTTCCATAGTTTTTATATTTATTTTATGCAAAGATACGGCAATTCAAATGAACTGCAAAATATTTCCCTTTCTTTTTTATACTTTATACTAATATTATGCGAAATTTGGATATAATCCAGATATTTTTTACTAACTTTGCAAACAAAATATAGAAAATAAATACGAAATGAATACTATTAAGAAAATCGTGCTTACCGGTGGACCATGTGCCGGTAAGACTACTGCACTGGTGAAAGTTATTGAGCATTTCTCCAGCCTGGGATACAAGGTTTTCACGATCCCTGAGGTGCCTACGATGTTTACGCAGGCAGGTATGAATTATTTGACATCCAACAAAGATTTCTTCTACGTTGGAGAGAAAGCTACACTCCTGACCCAACTGCATCTCGAAGACAGTTTTTACAAAATGGCACAGACACTCGAACAACCTGTTCTCATCGTCTGCGATAGGGGAGTAATGGACATCTCGGCTTATCTTTCACCGCAACAATGGCAAGATATTATCGGAGAAGTAGGCTATACGCAGACTCAACTCAGAGACGAGAGATATGATGCCATACTTCACTTGGTTTCTGCTGCGGATGGGGCTGAGCAATTCTATACAACAAGCAATAATGCCCAGCGCCTGGAAAAGGCTGACGAAAAGGGACTTCAAATTGCCCGCGAACTGGATAAGCGTGTCATTGAAGCATGGACGGGTCATCCACATCTGAGAGTGATCAACAATCATGAAGACTTTGACAACAAGCTGAATCGCGTGCTCAAAGAGATTTCTAATGTACTTGGAATTCCTCAGCCAATAGAGGAGGAACGAAAGTATATTGTCAAATTGACTGGCAATGTGCCAAATAGTATTGACAGCGATATTGTACAGACATACTTGGCTGGTGAACCTAATTGCGAAATTCGTTTGCGCAAGCGCCGCTTTGAAGAAAAGGAAGTATTTGTACATACTACCAAGAAGAGAATATCTGACACTGAACAGATTGAAACAGAACGCCAGATAAGCAGTAATCTTTATGAGTCACTTCTCCAGCAGGCGGATCCTTACCGCCAAACCATCAAGAAGCACCGCAAGAGTTTTATCTGGAAAGGTCAGTATTTTGAATTGGATTCCTTCGAATCTCCTGTCAATGATCTGATGATACTTGAAACTAAGGGTATTGCAAAACAAGAGAGCGTGAAATTTCCGCCATTCATTCAAGTTGTAGAAGACATCACGGGTAATACTAAATACTACAATTATAATATTGCCTTGAAAAAATAAAAGCATTTCATCAATTACCCACGGATTTCAGAGATTGACACATTTTTTTGAACCCCAAATAAATCTGTGTAATCTGTGAAATCTGTGGGATTTTTTATGTCAATAGAGATTTGGCTAATGATGAACAAAAAAAAGATGTGTCATAAACTTATGACACATCCTCTTGATTTTTCGAGGTGTCTAGCGGAGTCGAACCGCTCTACACGGTTTTGCAGACCGTTACCTAACCGCTCGGTTAAGACACCTTGTAGATTGAGATATTGTATTTCTCATTTGCGGTTGCAAAGGTACTACTTTTATTTGGTTCCACCAAATTTTTTCCCAACTTTTTCTTGTTTTTTTTCACATTTCTCGAAAAAAGGGCATCCAGCACACTTATAATCGTGACATTTCAGCTGAGATTTGCCATTTTTCCATATAATAATAGTGGCATACACAAGGCATGCCACTATTACTATTCCTATTATGATGTATTGAAATACCATAAAGATTAACCTACGGCATTATAACCGTTTGTAGAATTCTTGCGCATGATGTCGCGGATGTTCATCTCCTTGAAACCATCAGCACGCTTCATTTCTTCCAATTCTTTCTCTTCCTCAATATCCTTTTCAGAACGAGTGAAAGTGAAAGCCTTATACTTAAACTCAGCAATAGCCCATCCGACAAGGGCTACAACAACTAAAGCTATTAAACCAATTAATGCATTCATTTTATTTTATTTTTTAATAATCTTCATCGTCTGCGACATCATTAGCATCATCAAGACCTAAATTTTCAGGATCCTCAAATGTAGTACGATAACTTTCCTCTGTCAGTTTGTCATCATCGAAAGCATCATCATCTTCATCGATATCATTGTAGTGATCCTCAATCTCTGGTGCATCCTCATCGTCGTCATCTTCTTCTGCACGAGCACGAAGTTCGTCTTCGCGATCCAATTCATCATCATCGGCAAACTTCATGCGTACTTTCTCAACCTGAGGTTTCGCCTTGGCAAAAATAGCCTCGGTCCAGGTTCCCTTAGGAATTTCCAGCACTTCGAAACCATCATCCATTTTCTTCTCGTAGAGACCACCTGGCTTGTGAAGACGATCCTTAGGGAGGGTAGTGGTGCTGATATCAAAACCACTCTGGATGATATCTTGAATACTCTGTGGGAGAGATTCCCAGCCACCACCAAAGTTACGTTCCAACACTTCGATGAGTTTTGTAGCACTTATGTGACGGATATTCTCATAAGTCAAATCGGTAACACGAAGAATTGGACGCTTCTTGATAGCATACTTTACATTCATATCATCGATACGGAAGTTTCCGATTTTAAAACCTCTCTGGATATATTTATCAATTACGATAGGCTTATCGATTTTGATTTCCTCTATTTCGAAGGCACTACGGATGACATCCACATAGCGGCGCTGATTATCTTTCAAATCAGTATCCTTCTCAGCAGCTTCCCAGAGACGGAACACATCGTTCTCCTGTATTTCCCAAACACTTGACTTGGTCAAGGTCTTGAGACTCATATTTTTTTCCTTTTTCATCATAAATTCTCTTTTATTTTGCAAAAGTAATTACTTATTTTTTAATATGCAAATTTTATGAGATATTTTTCATCATTCTATATATATAATAAGGTGTACCTTCACAAATACTCCAAATATTATATAAGGTGTACGCTTCTATACCATTTAAATACCACTCCAGTCGATGGTACGGATGAAGGCCAAGGTCTTGACCCAATCGCAATCTATACAGAACTGGATAGGGTAATCCTTACGGTCATAATAAGCCAAGGTCACCTCTGTATCAGTATCATTGAACAACTTATGATTGCGAGTAGCCTGCTTGAACAAGTTTGTGACAACATCTCTGTTTTTCTTTTTTGCCTCAGAAAAACGCTTCTGATAGAGAGTGACATATTGATTCATGGCCAGAGCCTGTTCATTGAGTACCTGAATGGTGCTATTCACCTTCTTCAAATCCACATTCTTGCCAAGCAAATCTGCAGGTTGCAATAATTTGGAACGAAGATAGGTCATGGCATCATACTTGAAAACGGCAGTCTTGCGTACTTCGAGACTTTTGGTAGTATCATTAACAGTAGCAAGCGATGTCTTCACGATTTCATTGAGCACATCCTGTGCCGAAGCCGGTGCAAACGTGAGCGCCATGAGCGCCATTGCTATGATCATCCTTTTCATTTTTTT
>ERZ1035051.847-NODE-847-length-9148-cov-3.989552_pt1 | contig 9148 bp, 10 predicted proteins | sample MGYA00520586_ERZ1035051 | MGnify/ENA primary metagenome ERZ1035051 (study PRJEB33766, sample SAMN09781692) | gut metagenome | biome: gut microbiome | host: Homo sapiens | place: Madagascar | study: EMG produced TPA metagenomics assembly of the PRJNA485056 data set...
GCCTATGCACAGGGCAATGAAAAATAGGATGACGTATAGTATCATTTCTTTCCTTTCTGATTTTACAAATTAAGGTAGGCTCACTCTTTCTTCCGTCGGAGCGAACCTACCTCGTTCAACATGCAATCAACCAAACAACATTCATGATGGTTCTCTTTTTACTTTTCTGTTTTGTCGATTCTTCTCTTTGGGTCTGTGCCATGCGTCAGAGGCTCTTGTCACGGGCGTAGATATACACGCCTTGGTCGCTCTTCTTGGTGTGCAGTCCCTTCCGCTGCTTGAGGAATATGAGGGCGGCACCTGCTGAAATGGCAACTACAAGCACTACCAGTCCCACGACAAACTCAACCAAACAGTAGGCGATGATGAAGCCGACAATGGCTCCGCCAACCGTTCCTGCCGCCCAATAGATGTAGCGTCCTTGAAACCCCATAAATTCAAGCGGCTTTTGCAAGCCCTTGAACACTGGATAATCCGCATAGCGTTCTTCTTTCACTGCGTCCATAACAATCGCCTCCTTTCATGTTCATTGTCTCGCCAAAGACGGAATCCGAGTGAACTTGCTTCCGTCTTAGATTTAACAAAAACCTTATTATTCGCCCGTCACATTTTGATACATAATCCACTTGGTTCAGTCTGGCATTGTGCCATTCTTACACCGAATTTATTACCTAAGCAGTGTTATCCGATACCGAAGAACAGAGGCAATGCCTGTGCTGCTGCAATCAGGAAGATGCACGCACCAACCACCATCATAATCTTCTTCTTGACGTCCTGCTCCTCGTTGTTCATACTGATATACACCGAGATAGCACCCACTACGGCTACCACACCTGCAATGGCATAGCACAATTTCACCACAATGGGCACATACTTGGCGATTTCCTCCGTTACCTGCGTCAACGCTGTCGTGCCGGCTGTGTAGTCACCTGCCGAGTTCTGCGCCATTGCTGCACCACAACCCACCAAGAGCATAAGTGCCATTGCCTTTAAACGTCCAGAAGACATCACATTCTTTGCCTTCTTCTTCAAATAATTCTTTGTCTTGTTAAACATTCTGTTTCCTTTTGTTTGTTAATCGTTACTTTTTATATACTCGTCTGCAGTTGAGTCTGTTGTTATCCTAAAATCTATTTACCTGTCTGATACCATTATCCCAAATCTAACACCTACCATATCTGATACCCGAAGAATGCCGGAAACACGATAGAAGCTCCAATGATGAACAGACATGCGCCTACTAACATCATAATGGATTTCGTCACTCCGTCTTCTCCTGCGTTTATCTTGATATATATCTGCAATGCTGATATGACCGCTACTATGGCTGCTATGGCATAGAGCAGATAGAGCACATACAGCATCATTGTCACCACGTAGTCGTGCATGCTTGCCAGTGCGTCCGCTCCCCAACTATAGTTCACACCGCCACACTTGGCACTTGCTCGAATGGGGATGCCCAACACCAATGCGGACAAAGCCCAATGAAACCGTTTCATTTTCATAGTTCATTCTTCACCATTTGCCATTTTAGCTTCGGATCTCGCATAATCATTGCCGTGTATAGTTCTTTATCGGTCAGTGGGTTGGACATATACGTTTCCGTTTCTTCCAACTGTTCCTCCATCTTTGCTTTCAATTTCTCAAAAGCACTCTCTTTGTCTGTATCACCAGATTTTCCATATGAAGCATTTGCTTCATTGCCGACATAGTCTCCATTCACTCTGTCGGATTCTTCCTGTCCAGCTTCGACTATGTTATCATTGTAGCCATTCGGCTTATTCGCAGCTTCTCCCACACCATAGTCTGCCACCGCATCCACCTGTGTGTCATAGCTGTTTCCACCAATACTGAATCCTCCGTTGTTTTCTTCTACGGTGATGCTTTCCTCTGCATCAGCCATATTGCTAACGTCAAATACTTCCTCCGTTGTCTTGGCATCATCCTTCTTGCCATAGAGGTCTTTGGTGACTATAACAGCGTAGTAGATGATATATACCGCTGTCAATACAAGTACGAATATCAAGTATGAACTCATTTCTTTTAAGTTTGATTATACATTGTTGTTCCTATTGTCTCTTTTCGTTTTCTTTGACTACCCAACAAGCAATTCTCATATATGATGTAATTGGCTTGAAGGCTTAGGAAAGGCTGCACATGCCCACAGATAAAATATCTCTTTTGTCCATGCCGTTTGGTTGTGCGCCTTTCCGAAAACGGTTGCAAAGAAACTCCGAAAGATTGGGATAAAAGAAAAACAGCCCCATCGAGGACTGTTTCTTAACATCAATTGAGAATAAAAACGTAATCATACTTGTTTTTCATACTTAAAAGCCATTTGTAGGATTAGGAACAATCACTGTAAACTCACTCGTTCACCATAACTCACCATATAAACATTAAACCACGTGCTTTCTGTTAAATTTTAGTTCACTTGAATACTTTTTCTTCATTAAATTACCAAATATGGGAATTTTACAGTACCTTTGCAGAAAATAAAGCATTTCACCTGAATGAAAATAACTTTCAAAGATGAAGCGTTATCCGAACTGTATGAAACAGGCAAGACCAAAGACCGCAAATACAAGCAATTGTGCAAGAACAAGAAACTTGTGGATGGCTACATCCGAGCTGTAAGCATCATGTACCGAACAGAAACGACAAGGGAATTGCATGAGTATAGTTTTTTGCATTACGAGAGGTTGGCACATGACCCACGTAGCTCAATAAGAATTGTGAACGGTAAGGTCGAACGCCTGTTATTCACAGAAACGGAAGACGGAGTAGAAGTAGAATTAATAGAAATTGATAGTACCCATTATGGCAACAAAAAGTAAAAGGTTAGTTCCAGCAAGGGCTATCCATCCCGGAGAAGTCCTGCGCGAGGAGTTGCTGGAACGAGGTATCAAACAAAAAGATTTTGCACAAATGATAGGTGTTCAGCCGACACACCTAAATGAATTCATTAAAGGCAAACGCAATCTAAATGAGGATTTAGCCATAAAATTAGAGAAAGCCCTTGGCATATCGTACAAGAATTGGATGAATCTTCATAATGGTTATGTCTATGACTGCAAAGCCATAGAAGAAAAGAAAAGTAACGAGCAAAAAGCGACTGACTTCGAAGCGGCATGTGGTGAAATGTTCAATCTTAAATTATTATACAAGAGGTTGAAAATGTCACTTATGCCATGTGTAGAACGTATCGCGCAACTAAAAAGCGTTGTTTCTTTTGATTTGCTTTCCGCAGAAGAACTAAAAATGCAAGTTGCAGGCTTGTATAAGCATAGTGAGAAAGTGCAGATAGATGAAAAGAATATGCTTACTTGGCTTATTTTAAATAATATCAGTATAGCCGAAGCGCCAACATTGCCCATCCAATACAATAAAGGCAATGCCTTAAAAGCTGCATCAGAAATTGCGACTATGGCCAATGCGAGAACTCTTACGATTGAAACTATCAAAGAAAGCCTTAATAAATATGGCATTCTCTATATAGAGGTACCCAAATTGGACAAGGCTCCTATTGATGCTTTCTCAACAATGGCGGATGCACATCCTGTTATTACCGTGACGTATCGCTACAATGATATGGACAAGCTGGTTTTTGATGTTTTGCACGAACTTTGTCACATAGATAGGCATCTAACGAAAGAGCAAACTGCATTCATTTCCGTAGATGATGGTTCATACGCCACTGATCCAAGAGAGAAGGAAGCGAATGAATTTGCACGACAAACACTAATTCCAGATTCTGTTTGGGGTGATATAATGAAGGTTGGATGCAAAAGCCTCTCACCATTTAAGATTGTGAAAACAATCGCTATCACCGCAGAGTCAAAGGGTATAAGTCCATCTATCGCCGTTGCTCGATATAAGCATGACACAAATTGGTACAACACCTCGGCTTATCGATCACCCAAGATTTCATAATATGCCATACCGTTAGGTTGGGGCTCATATATCGCAAAATATTGAAGATAACTCGTCAATCTGTAAGGATTTTACAAATTAACGAGTTATCTTTTTATTTTTTAGATTGTCTGCCGTTTCCGTTCCAGTAACAAATCGTTCAAATCCTTGTATTCCGCATATTTACCAGACTCATCTTTCACAGTCTCGCCAAACATCCCCACGAATGTCTCCACCGTTTTCTGCCCAGCAAGGTCGTTGTCAAGATAACAATGAATTTCTTCGTATTTGCTCAGGTATTCCAATGACTTTCGCAGATTGGCTACAGAGTTCATTACCAACACGTCAATCCTACCGTCTACACAAATACATGTATTCCCTTTTCGGCGCATAGTCATATACGACAGATAATCCATAAATCCCTCAAACACGCAGATGTGCTTCTGTGTCTCACCATAAGTATGGCATATCACCGAAACGTCCTTATTCTTGATGCATCCTTTATAATAAGGGTTACGTACCTCATAACCTCCCGACACATTCGGAAAGGCTATGGCGAAATATTCCTTACGACGCAATGTATAGTGTATCTCCTTGCAGAATGTTTGGGCGATACCAATATCCACACATCGTGATTGCAGGTAGGACAGCAGGGCATGATGCCCCAACGGCATGACACGTAAGTCTGTCATGTCGTCTTCAACGCTCCTCGGCTGCAAGAAAGCCGCCTGTTTCTGCATCCTGGACAATGCCTCGCAGTTATGCTCAATCATAGACAACACTGCGCTGACATCACCTGTGCGATACAAATACTTGCCTAACTCAATCAAGTCACCACCCTCGGCAATACCAAAGTCATACCACTCGCCAAGCCGTTCATTGACCTTGAATGACGGAGTGGTTTCTTCACGCAATGGTGATAGATACCAGTATTGCCCATTGCGTATTTTTACTGGAGAATATCCAATCTGTTTCAGATACTCCACTATGCTTATTTTCTTCGCTTCTGATATATTCATCGCTTAATCCATTTATTTTCACTTGTTTTCATCCAAACACTTTACTTCGGATTTTTCCCATAGGCACAGGCGTAAAGTAAACTATTTTCTGAAGTGTTTTCCAGTGGCTGTATTCCACAATGTATGAATGTAGACCCTGCACCACTCAAAAACACTTTATTTGCTTCACTCTCTATAGGCACACCCGTAAAGCAAACGGTTTTCTGAAGTATTTTCCAGTGGCTAAATACTACAATGTATGAATGTAGACTTGACACCACCCAAAAACACTTTATTTGCTTCACTCTCTATAGGCACACCCGTAAAGTAAAGTATTTTCCGAAGTGTTTTTATTCGTCTTCTTCAAACAGTTGTGCATTGGCTGGTATGGTCCCGAAATAGAACATCTTGTCATACCTCTTCACCAGTTTCAACTCATTTATCAGGAATTGCAGCACTTTCACCATCACGCTTCGCCCCCGTTTGAATCCGATAGCCTCGTATGCAGGTATCATTGCTTGGATTGTCTTCTCAAATCCCTTAATAGGCTTTCCTGCAAAGGCCGATGCCAAAGCCGTCTCGTGCTGTTCGATGGTCAAGTCCGTATATTTCAGAGGCACCATCTTATTGTAATCATTCTCTGTATTGTCGTAATCGGCAGCCAACTCTGGCAATCCTTCCTCATTTACAGAAAATGCAAATGGCTTGAACTCCTTTTCCCTGATATGCAGTGCCTTTACCTCACTAACGTCTGGATTATTGTAGTTCTTGCTGATGACGAGTACTGTTTCCGCCTTGTTGTTCATTTCCGTGCCGATATGCCCACGCACATTGTTGTCGCCTTTGTTCAGGTGGAGCACACAGTGGATATGGATGTTGTACCTTGACGACCATTCCATCATCTTATTGATTACTTCCACAGACTCGGCTGCATTGTTGATGTCAAGCAGCAAATCCCTTATACCGTCTATGATGACCAGTCCATACCCTTCGTTGTGGCTCAACGCATAGTCTATGACCTCAATCCTTACGGCAGGGGTATACTCCCTCAGGCAGATGAAGTCAAGGTTTTCGTTGTCCGTTGCGGTTGGCAGTCCTGCCAACTTCAATATACGCTCCAACACATTGTGGCAATGGTAGCGGCTCTGCTCCGTATCGACATAAAGGATGCGGCGTTTGCCCTCTGGCAGACTGGCATGGTAGTTCAGTACCTGCCCGTTTGCCAACGATGCTGCCACCAGTGCGGACACGTTAAAGGTCTTCTTCGCTTTCGCCTTGCCGGTTGATGCGCTGAAATTTCCCAGTGTCGCTATTGTCGAGTTGTCTATCCATATTATCTGTGGTGGCGTGCTGTATGTGTCAGTAGCCTTTATCAGCGCGTCTTTCAGAATCTGCGACAGGCGCACATTCTGTAATTCTTCCGTCATTATCATATCGCCGTTTCTTATTGCTGTTTGTTTCGTTTTGCATAACGCACTCTCTTGAAGTAAGGTACACGCCTGTTCTTCTGTTCCGCTTCTGCATTGTCGGCTTCATCGTTTCTCATACCGCAGCCATCATCACCAATGACATTACCAAGTGTCGGCACATTATTTTGTTTGAGCCAGGCATCCAGTTCCGCCTTGTCAAAGTATACCATCTTGCCACGCGGCTTGTAATGCGGTATCTCCTTGGTTGATGTCAGCTTGTAGAGCAAACTCTCAGACACACCAAGATATGCGCACGCTTCCATAAAGGTAAACATGTTTTTTGTGGTGTAAATATTCTCCTCCAGTAGGGTGAGGCGTTCCAATAGCCCTTCCACTGGCTCCAGTTTTTGGAGCAATGCTTCTATGGCTGCAACTCTGTCGTTGAGCCGTTCCATGAATGTTGTTCGGTTGTTCAGCATAATTGCATTGTTGTTTATTGTTCTTGATCAGGAAGCGTCCTTCCGCTGTTTGCATGCTTTCGGTGTGCAAAGGTATGCCATCTATAACCGCAATGAAAGAAAATGACCGTGACAAGTGCCAATTGTCATGGTACTTGTCACGGTTTTCCTTTCAGTTGCTATACGTTCTTGTATTTTCTATTATAAGGGAATGACAAGACGTTATCGCACGTGCCATTGTGCTATGATACAATACAATATGCGTCATCATAATATGGCACCATTATTATTCTGCTTCATTATCATCCAGCATTATTGCTATTTCCCGAATCTCGTCAACAATGCGTTTGCTTACTGGAGTAGGTCGGTTCTTGATTTCCGAGAGTGCGCTTGACAATGTGGTGGCACTTATAGGCTTGCCTGTCTTCTTCGACAGCAGATGTCCGCCCCTTGCCATAGCCGCCTTCCAGTTCCAACCAATCATACCATTCTCCAATAGCGTATCGAACAGGATGGTGACACTGCGAATGTTTTCCACAGTTATCTGATATCCATTTCTGCGTTCCAGCAACGCTCGTATATCTTCCACTGTCGCCACAGATACACAAAACAGATGGTTCGCATTGGCACAATCGGCAATACGAACCATCTGTTTCAGTGAAAGGTGATAGCCAAAAGATAAGGGAGGCTTCGTCTCTGAAACCTCCGTGTTGGATAATACCGTGTTTGGCGGCGGTGCGTCAGTCGTGTCGAAGACGTGCTTCATCTTGATGCAGTTTTCCAAAGTGAAATTCTTGCTGTTGAACAGGTGTTGTGCAAGATCGCCACGTTCCGTCAGAATACGTCTGGCGATGTTGTGGTTCTTCTCATGCACATTCCGACAACGCGCCTTGTCGCAGTTCACGTGTCTGTGGCTGCAAGCGAAGTCTTCGACAAAGCGGTCGAGTTTCTTGCCATCGTTCAACACTTCTTTCCGATAGCTATACCTTGCGGACAGGAGTATAATCCACAGTTCTTGCAGAGCATCCGTTTCGTTATTGAAATGCTCATGTGTTGTTTGCCATTTCTCAAAAAGAGAGATGACCGTCAAAATTTGTGGTCATTGTACTGTTATTATAATGTGATGTATTTACGCAAAAAACTCTGACCACTGATGTAGCCAGAGTCTCGCATTTGATAGTAAGATTCCTTCTTATGTCGTGCTTCATAGTTACCTAATCGAACAGACCGTTAACTAAATTAACAGCCTCATCCTTCTTCTTGTTTACGATTTTTGCGTACACTTGCGTCATTCTCACGTCTGTGTGCCCTAACAACTTGGATGTTGTGTACAAATCCGCACCAAGCGTCAGCATCATCGTAGCGAACGTGTGTCTGGCGGTGTGAAAAGTGAAATGCTTGGTTATACCTGCTGCTTCCGCCCACGGTTTTATCAATTCATTGATGCTTGCATTGGTCGGTATGTCAAATACTTTATCCTCTGGTCCCTTGCCGTTCTGCATGGGCATCCATTTTACTGCCTCCGATGAAAGTGGCAGGTATATCGGGGCTTTGGTCTTCTGCATGACAACCTGCAATCGGTATTGCTCACCATCGCAGAACACATCTTTCCATTTCAAACCTTTTATATCACTGAAACGCAACCCACAGAAGCAGGAGAATAGGTATGCACTCTTTATCGCCTCGTTTTCCATTGGTGTGGCTATCAGCTTTCGAACCTCGTCAATGGTCATATACTCACGCTTGCTTTCGGGCTTCTTGATCTTATCCGCACTGCTTATTTTTGTAAAAGGGTTTATCTTCATCAAGTCATCCCGAACCGCAGCGTTTAGTGCGCCATTCAATGCACGGTAATAATTACAAGCCGTATTCGCGGCAATATGTTCACCATGTACGGTTTTGTATTCATTCAAAAGGTAGTCAATGAAACTTTGGCAGAAAGGCTTGTCAATGTCATCTAGAGTGAATTTTTCACCAACAGTCTCTTTGATGATACGCATAACGGTTTTTATCTGCGCACCGTCTTTCTTTCCACGCTTAGTCTGATGTTCCATGAAAGTGTTCAGCCAATCCACAAGGTACACTTTCGGTTTGTCATCCGCTTTCTTTATGCCAGCCTCACCATTCGTCATTGCGATGATACGTTGTGACTTGATGGCATTGGCGGCAGCTAATGTCGCTTGGTTCCGTTTGCGTGCATCATCATCCGTTTCCGGAATGATGTACATCTTTAGGTACTCATACGAACGCTTGCCGTCTCTGTATATGTCCAGATACAAACTCTTGTTTCCGTTGCTCAGGTCTTTCATCCTAAGACGGATTGGCTCTTTGAGCTTTGATGTTTTCTTGTTTCTTGCCATAGCCGTTTCTC
>ERZ1035051.850-NODE-850-length-9075-cov-16.310754_pt1 | contig 9075 bp, 5 predicted proteins | sample MGYA00520586_ERZ1035051 | MGnify/ENA primary metagenome ERZ1035051 (study PRJEB33766, sample SAMN09781692) | gut metagenome | biome: gut microbiome | host: Homo sapiens | place: Madagascar | study: EMG produced TPA metagenomics assembly of the PRJNA485056 data set...
ACATTACTCTTGACAACTGTACAACACCGACTGATTGAACTAACCGATGGACTTCGTCTTTTTGTTCTTCTGTCATTGAAATACCTCCTTTTGTCTATAGTTAATTGTTCATAATTCGTTGATTTAAATTAAATGATGGTGCAAAGATACCCTTTTCTGTACAAAAATAACGAAAATGAGAATATTTTTGTGTTAATGTTTGCAAAATGTAACAATCTGTAAGTTTTTGCTAGCAAAAAGAAAGGCGGCTACATGTTGTAAACCGCCTTATCTTTTAGAATATATAAGTAAGCCATCTATAACGCTTCCTGCCTTCACGGTAAGTGAGGTTCTCCTGATTTGCATAAGCCTCCTGTTCAAAGGAAATGGCACGATAAGCCTTATGGCTGTCTCTGAGGATGATAAGCCTGACAAGCCATTCAACAATATACCATAGGTAGAAGAAAACGTAAAGCATTTCCTTCATCTGCTCGGTGTGTATCTGTTCATGATTGAATGTCACGTCACTAATCTTTTTGTCTCTTCGTGTGAAGAGAACCCCGAAGAGGTTCACGTAACTGAAACCTCTAGGGGGAATAATTTTATTCTTGATAATCTTCATACTAGATAATGAATAATTCTACAAATAAATACGTGAGGAACACATCTGCGAAACCTGCTATCTCCAGCCAATACCAAGGATGGGACTTGACATCCTTACTGATATACCAAAAGCTATTTACTACATTGAAGAAATCAATGGCAACTAGGTAGATGGTGTATACCAAGGCTATCACGAACGTTATCCACCAGCATACAGACAAACACCAGCCTACACAACCTGCCGCTGCTACGATGGCTGCTGTCTTATGCACAGGATAGGCATCACGGTCGCAATAGTTCGGGGCAAAGCCTACGAAGCACAAGCCTGCACAGCCAAGGAAGGCAAGGAACTGAATGCCCCTGCCTGTATCGAGCAGGCAGATGAGCATGAGAAAAGCCACCGCAACCATGATCAGCGAGAAGAGCCAGCCCATGTTGCGGGGTTTCTTGAAGGGAGCGATTTCGCTGCCCGTAGTAGACTGCAACTGATAGTAGGTATCGCTCACCATATTAGGGATGCCGAAGCGCAAAGCCATCAACAGCAGATAGCCTCCTAGAAGGAGGAATGAGATAAATGCAAGATACCACATAAGCCTACACCTCCATCTTCAGTTTCTCAGGATAGCCTGACTTATAATCATAGGTCAGAACACCCTCGATGTTATCCAACTCGCTCACTGCCTTCTTATGCGCTGCCGTCACGTTGAAACACTCTAGGGCATACATTTCGAGGGCAGAGAGCAACTGTATAGCCTTGTCGCAGTCTACCTCCAACTGATAGCTTCCCAGCCAGAGTGTCGTCTTCTCCTGCCCCATGCTCTTAGCGATGGTGGTAGAGTTCATCAGTCCTACTCTTGTAGCCTTGTCGAGCCATACCTCCATGCCGTTCAACAGGAAGGAATTGACGGACGAAGAAGCATCGTACTTTTCAATGTAGGCAAGCATCGCCTTCTTCATATACCCCAAAGGTTCTGCGCCAAGACCTTCACTAATCTCTCTAATCTCCTCCATGCTTGCCTGTTCGCCACTCGCCAAGATGTCGTTCAACACCAAATCCATGCTAGGATTGTAGTCATACCGCTCAAGCATGTAATCGCACAGAGAGGACTCCTTTTCCTGCCCATCCTCTGTTTTCTCAACCTGCATGGTCTTAGCCCATGCTACTCTGTAGATGTCTCCATCCAAGACCTTGAAAGCCGCAAAATCGGCTGCTTCACCAAATGTTTTAACCATATTATTACAATATAATTTCGTTTTAAAGTATATTCTCCATTACTACCTTTTTCTTGCTTGAAGAAATGTGGTAAAATAACAAAGTCTAAGTGTTAAATAGAGCACACGGGACGGACATAACGGGCAGAATCCTTACTTCTTAGGGTACTGTTATTGCTGTAGGTCCAATCAAAATCCCATGCAGTTCCACTAGAAGCCTGAGTGGAAGTCCAGTGGGAGTCGGTTCGTTGCATCATTCTTCCGCCGATTTTTTCCATTGCTTCAACTATTGCATCCTTGTTTTTATAAGCATCATATGCTTCACCAAACGACCATAAATAGCCTTTTTTGCCGTTCTTAAATGTATAATTGCGACAGCTCTCTGCTGCGGGAGCATTACCACTACCGAGTTGTGCAATAATCTTATCAGTATTCGCTTCGCCAGCATAGTCATGTTTTGCTATTGCAGTATCTTCGGTAGTGATAATCCCAGATACAATCCCGTTCACGCCCCATTCTTCTGCACTACTTTCTGCATATGTAGGTGCAATTATAAACTTACTATTCTCTGTACATACATATACACCTACTGCCTTGCTATTATTTGCAGCATTCCAGTTTTCAGAGAGCGTAAGCTGTCCATCTGTATCGTATATATATATACCAAGCGGAATCTTATTATAAGTCATTATGACGTTCCTACTTGTACCTACGCCAGCAGTATAATGTTGTTTCAATGGCGGAGCGTATCCGCTTACGCCACTTGCACTTACAGTATACGTATTGACCGAAGGAATCTTGAACACAAGCGGTGTTCCCTTCCAAGTCTGTGTCTGGGTTTCGTTAGTCATCGTATTCTTGACGGTCACAACAACACCGTTCAGCTTGCTATCCGATGAAGACAAGTAGCTTTTGAGCGTCACCGTCACGGTCTCATTGTAATCGCCTCCACTAATCTCTCCCCACGTAGCCTTGCCGTTCGATATATTATACAGCTGATAGAACTTATATCCATGTTCAGCAGAAGAGTCTGCTACTCGGCACATGTATCCTACCTTGAACGAGCGTGTCACTCCATTGTCTGTAAATGTGAGCGTGCTTGATGTAGGAGCAGATGAGAGCGTAGGAATCACATATTCCGTATCAGTGAATTTCGCATTCGATGGCACATTTGCATTGACGGTATGACCATTAACTCTGGAAGCATTATCCGCAGTCGATGCGCTCGCAGCCTTCTCCGTCTTGCCAAGATACTTTTTGTCGGCATCGACAGTTTTAATATATGCTGCCAGACTCTGATGCGAAGTAAGATAGTTACCCTTAGGCTGATACTTAGCTGCTACATCTGCATCGGTGACGTACTTCAAACCCTTTACCCATGACTCAGTAGCATATCCTACCAAACTTTGGTGAGAGGTGAGGAATCCGATGTCGTTAGTGAGCTGTGATACCTTAGTTGGTATTTGCGAAGTCTTGGCGTAACCTTCGAGACTCTGATGAGTCGTGAGATAGTTACCCAAATCCACAGGTGTGCCACCAGTGGCAGCAATCGTCTTAGTCACACCATTAATCTTAACACTGTGAGTGTGAGATTTATCACTCTTTCCGCTAATATCTTGATGTGAGGTTAAGAAGGTTGCACCTTTAGTTGCTATTACTGTCTTCCCAGACTTGGTAATACCTGTCACAGCATTTCCTGTTCCTGTGGTAGTGACTGCATTCACATATCCATCAAGAGACTGATGTGAGGTAAGATAGTTACCCTTAGGCTGATACTTAGCTGCTGCGTCAGCATCTGTGATGTACTTCAAACCCTTTACCCATGACTCAGTAGCATATCCTACCAAACTTTGGTGAGAGGTGAGGAATGTTGCACCTTTTACAATAGCTAACGTCTTTCCGCTCTTTGTGATTGATGTCACCGCATTGCCCGAACCGTTTACGTTTATAGCATTCACGTATCCGTCTAGCGACTGATGTTCGGTCAGATAATTTCCTATAGGTTGATAGGTCTTTCTCGCAACCTCACTAGTAAGATACGCTGCGAGGATAGTTGCAACCTCCTCCTTGGTATAGGTATCGGTTATTCCGTATCCTTCGAGCGTAGTTGACTTATCAGCTTTCTGAGCGATGGCTTTCTCGATTACCTTGTGAAGATCATCATCCTTTGCTAACTTGTCAGCAATCTCTTTTAATGTATCAAGAGATTCAGGCGCTCCACCGATAAGGTCAGCTATAGCCTTGCGGAATGAACCCTCAACTGTTGATGCACCGTTGATGATGTCAATGATGGCTTGCAAAGATGCCTCCTTTGCGGTCGCACGCTGCATTTCTTCCGTAAGCGATGTTCCTAGCGCATACTTGCTGTGAGTGTGTGACGTGATGTCACCAGTAAGCACACTTTCTACCTTCTCCTTTGTAAGCTGATAGGAAGAAGAGACGGACACACCGCTGTCAATAAACTCGCCCCGTGCGTCATCATATATCCACCAGTTTCCGTTATGTACGTAAGGGGATTTTCCGTTTTCACCCTTATCACCCTTTACACCTTGAAGACCCTGAATACCCTGCTCACCTTGGATTCCTTGCTCACCTTGGATTCCTTGCTCGCCTTGGATACCTTGCTCTCCCTTATCGCCTTTGTCGCCTTTATCTCCCTTAACGTAGATATTGCTCTTTACGTAAGATTTTGTGTCCTTATCCCACGCATACACATAGTTATCTTCGCCTATATATGTAGGATGGTTGGCAGTATCATTAGCATTATCTGCGGCATCAAGAGCTGCTTGCTTAGATGTTGCAAAATCAGTCTCTCGCTTTGATTCCGCTGCCACACGACCTTCCTCTGCCTTAACTCTCAATGTCTCGGCATTGGCGATGGAGGTGTTTGTCTCGCTGGCTTTTCTTGCTTCACTGTTAGCGTTATCGGCAGCTTTGTTCGCCCTGTTTGCGGCATCAATGGCTGCTTGCTTCTGTTCAGTAATATCCGTGACGGAAGCATCTACTCTGTCAGCAGCTTCGTTGGCATTCTGCGCTGCGTCCTCCGCAGACTTTGCCTTTGCATCGGCATTGGCGGCAGATTTATTAGCCTTATCAGCCGCATTGTTGGCATTTGTCGTTGCGGTGTTCGCATTCTCAGTTGCAGTATTCGCATTCTCAGTTGCGGCATTGGCGTTATCGGTTGCGGTCTTGCACGCTTCAGTCTGCGTTCTGGATTCCGCAGCAGCATCGGTAGCAGGCTTCATCAGCTCTGCCTTGTCACTATCCGTGAGGTCGGCAAAGCGGAGACGGATTCCCTTTGGAATACCGAGATTCAACTTGTAGACAGGGTTTCCGTTTGTATCTGTGCCCGAAGAAGACACGGAAGCGGTGGCATTCGCATCCTCGGCTAGGGTAGTCACATTGCCGATAAGGAACTGAGGGGTCTTGCCCGTAAATCCTCGGAAACCGCTCATATCAACAAGATAGGAGTAGAACTTCTGCCCTCGTTCGTTCAGAGCGACAACATAGAGCTTGGCGTTATCTTCATCCTCCACATTAGCGGTATTGATGAGGATAAAATCATTCTCAGCGAAAGTGTTTACGTCCGTAGCATTCATCGCTGATACGGAAGCGAATACCTTCTTGATTTGGAAAGCCTTACCTGTAAGGTTCACGTCTGTCTTGCTATAAGCCTTAGTGGTTGTATCCCATCTATAGAAGTATCCGTCTGCGTCTACGTAAGGAGGGTGCTGCGCTACACCGTTAGCATCCTCTGTTGCTTTGTCAGCAGCCGCCTTTGATGTTGCAAAATCTGATTCACGCTGAGTCTCTGCTGCCACACGAGCCTTTTCCGCATCTACCCTTGATGTTTCAGCCTTAACACGACTGTTTTCCGCAGTCACACGACCTTGCTCGGAATTGATGATGTTTTCATACGCTTCTATGAGACCTGAGATAACAGGACTCATAGAAGTATAGAGTGTAAGCATACTCCATGTCGAGCCGTTGTCGTAGCTCACCTCAATACCCTCATTTCCACCTCTGAGCTTAGGTGTTACACCCTCGGCTTTCACTCCTGTAGATTCTCCACCAATCACCCAATTACCATCGCTGCTGATGGTAGGTTTCAAGCCTTCGCTGAGATAAGCCCTGACGAACTCAGCAGGAATTTTGACCTGCAAGCCGCTAGCTGTGTAGACCCAAAAGAAGTCGGTGCTCACCACTAGGCGTGAAGCGGTGCTCAACTGACTGGCTATATCATTTATTTTTGTTTCTGTTGCCATAAAATTATTGATTTAAAGATTCATTGATTGCCTTGCTGACTGCTTCGATGAAACAAGGAGCGGTGGTTTTCTCCACCAGCCCCTTAATGATGTCTAGCTCTTCCTGCGAGTAGTCGGTTTCATCACTTCCGTTCCACATCTTGACCGCAAGAGCCTGTCCTGCCAATCCAAGACCTGCACCCTGCGAATAGATGATGTTCGCAATCTGCTTGCGTGCGTTCACTACCTGACACTGGCTCTTGTCGAGTGTCACGAATACTTCTAGATATTCTAACTTAACTTTCATACTCTTTGCTTTTTATTATATAACCTTTTTTTTATTCCATTAACCAGCGCTACATTCGGAAAACCACGTATCCCCATCAAATATGAGATGTATTTGCTCATCTTTTTTTGTACTTGTAAATTCTCCTGTTTTACCGCTCGAAGTACGATAACTAACTCCCGCAGGTGCTTTTATTGTAACATCGCCAGTTCCAGCTCTTATAACTGTAAAGACATCTCCTGTTTTAGCACCTGTTGCAGAAGTTGGCAAAGTTATCGTGATGCTAGATGAATTGTTGCAGCGGATACACATTCCTGACGCATAAATTGAAGCACTATTGCGCAAATCCATACTGTAATAAAGTGGGACAATAGGAATACGGAAACCAACGAATGTACCATTTTCCATTACAATGCCAGGGTATTGAACACTAGAATTGGAAGCACCAACGTTAATGTGGATTCCAGCTTGAGTTGTAGAACTTTGAGTAACAATACCATAATTTACAACAGATAGAGCAAAGTTATAACTATCATAGGTAAAACTCTTTGCATCCAGAACCACCATGCGGGTAAAGCTATTTCTTTCCTCTCCAATAGCTAATCGTGCATTGCTACAGACAAGATTATTATCTTCCAGTTTGAAGCCGCCAATCTGTCCGCTCGTAGCCGTAATCTTACCCGTAATATCCGCATCGGTCGTCTTAAATTTACCACCTCTAGTTATAGAAGTAGTAGCATTGCTGCCTTCAGTACCGCCTATCCAGAACGCATAATCTACATCATCCTTCACCCATCGGAACGAGCCAAAGATATTGTTACCTTCCATCAGGTTAAACTGCTGACCTTGGGCGAACTTCAGAACCGCATTCTTTGCCACGATAAGAGGAGAATACATCGGACCAGTATCACTCAGTTTCGTCCACAGCTTATTTTTGTCAGAGTCAACTGCTGATGGGTCGAATGAACTGCCCGTAGCCGTATGCGTAACGTTGCATTGATAGATAGACCAGCCATCGTTAGCATTGTTATCCTCAATATATATCAGGTCGATATACTTCTGTTCCTTGGTCAGGGCAGAATCATTATGATAAGTTGCACCGCTCTTCCATCCTTCGGAATTTCTGACGATGCAGCCGTTCTTGCCCATCTTTCCGGCTTCGGCAAAGTTGGCTACCACAACAGGCTGACTCCAATCGTCCTGAACGGAGTCAGTACCATGTTTTCCTGCACGAACAGACTCCCAAATGAACCTGTTTGTAGACGATACTGCTAGCCGTTTTGCCGTCCATCCTCCCTGTAGAATACCATTAGTACGGTAAGGCTTAGCTGGCGCCTTCGTATCGTTAGTGGTAGCGATATAGGCGCGCTCCATAACGATGGCTTCAGCCTGCATCGGCATCGCCTTGCTCCAGGTTATGTTGCCTACAGCATCTACGGTTCCGTCGGTACGCCATAAGCTCTCAGTAAGAGCTATCATCGATTGCCAGGCAAAGAGACCATAGTCGCCGTAGCTATCTGTGCCGCCATCCTTGAAATATCCGATAAAGAAATAATATTCTCCTGCATCAGGCATGGATAATTCAGCAACAAGACTCTGACCATCGCCGCTTACTACATAGGCATACTCTGATCTGTTGAGATATTCGCTATCTTCCTTTATCTGATTGCCATCGCTATTGATGACCTCAGACGGCAGATAGAGACGAGAGATACATACCAGGTCCCAGTTGGTTTCAGAATAAGACTTCATCATCACTCTGAGATAGCTATCTCGGAAATGGTTAACAACTTTAATACGGCGTATGCACTTGCCGTTGTTGCCAAGAGAGGAAGGAGTCTTATAGAAAGTTTTCTTCTGCTTGATACCATCTAACAGAATTTCACTTTCTTCTGTTCCCCATGCGTTAGTACTGCTGTTGTACCGGTCGCTAATCTCATCTGTTGTAATCTTGCCACCCAGCACGATACTCTTACCCCCCGTAGTTGGAGCCGTCTTTGTCCAGCCACTGCCAATATCATCCTGCGCTTTATCATAGTCGGCAAGCGTTTTCGGGGTAGGAAGAACTGATGGTTCTGAAGCTGAAGACTGATAGCCTACGATGAGACCATCGCCATCCTTAGCCTTATACCCCTCGCATGATACCGTATATTCAGGGTCACCCTCAGTATAGTTGGTTCGGACCACCTTCCACAGCCAAGGCTTGTCGTCACTGAAATCTTTCGGCATATCCGTACTTCCATAATACCATATTTTGTTAGCATCAGGAGCATCCGTCAGAGAATGCCATGCAATAAACTTCGTTTCCTGACTGATGATACTTCTAGGATAACGATTGAAAAGCTCTGGCATCGAGAACTCACCATCACTGCCAAGTTCTCCCCGCTTATAAGCCACGAAAACATATCTTTTATCCTCTGTTGGAGCCATCAGGTCATCCTGCCATCCATCAGTAAGTTTTCCGTTTGTTCGCTTAGGTGCAGAGAAATCATTATTTAGATAATTAGACTGATAATAGATATACTCATATCCGTCACCATCTGCACCAGTCACGTTTGGCACTACCTTCACGGTCACATAGTCTATATAGCTGAAACCATCAAGTGTGCCTGTCACTTTGAAAACTATAGTCTGTGCAACCATGCCGAGTCTCGCACCTTTTGCACACGATATAGAAGCCGTATTACCACTTATGGAATAAGACACATTAGTAGTATTTGCCCTGTCTCTAACAACTTGACTTACATTACA